>Ga0160419_100026_pt1 | contig 89831 bp, 84 predicted proteins | sample CelAP2metagpilot_2_FD_108196 | JGI IMG/M metagenome (GOLD analysis project Ga0160419, IMG submission 108196) | Phycosphere-associated microbial communities from Cellana algal ponds in Kailua-Kona, Hawaii, USA - Cellana AP2-4-25 metagenome pilot ...
CGGCGATCGTTGGTTTCATCTCCGTCGCGTTCACCGTTTACATGCGGCTTGAACTGATGGATCCCGGCGTTCAGTACATGTGCCTTGAAGGCGCACGTCTCTTCGCAGACGCGTCTGCGGAATGTACCCCTAACGGGCACCTTTGGAACGTCCTGATCACAGGCCACGGCATCCTGATGATGTTCTTCGTGGTTATCCCCGCCCTCTTTGGCGGCTTCGGCAACTACTTCATGCCGCTGCAGATCGGTGCGCCGGACATGGCGTTCCCGCGGATGAACAACCTGTCGTTCTGGATGTATGTCGCGGGCACCTCGCTGGCGGTTGCCTCGGTCCTCGCGCCGGGTGGCAACGACCAGGCCGGTTCGGGCGTGGGCTGGGTTCTCTACCCGCCGCTGTCCACCAACGAAGGCGGCTTCTCCATGGACCTGGCGATCTTCGCCGTTCACGTCTCTGGTGCGTCCTCGATCCTGGGTGCGATCAACATGATCACCACCTTCCTGAACATGCGCGCACCCGGCATGACCCTGTTCAAGGTTCCGCTGTTCTCCTGGTCGATCTTCGTCACCTCCTGGCTGATCCTCTTGTCCCTGCCGGTTCTGGCGGGCGCGATCACCATGCTGCTGATGGACCGCAACTTCGGCTTCACCTTCTTTGATCCTGCAGGTGGCGGCGACCCGATCCTGTACCAGCACATCCTGTGGTTCTTTGGCCACCCGGAAGTGTACATCGTGATCCTGCCGGGCTTTGGCATCATCTCTCACGTGATCGCGACCTTCGCGCGCAAGCCGGTCTTTGGCTACCTGCCGATGGTCTGGGCGATCATCGCGATTGGTGTGCTGGGCTTTGTCGTGTGGGCGCACCACATGTACACCGTTGGCATGTCGCTGAACCAGCAGGCCTACTTCATGCTGGCCACCATGGTCATCGCGGTTCCGACCGGTGTTAAAGTCTTCTCCTGGATCGCAACCATGTGGGGCGGCTCCATCGAGTTCAAAGCACCGATGATGTTTGCTTTCGGCTTCCTGTTCCTGTTCACCGTTGGTGGTGTGACCGGTGTGGTTCTGTCGCAGGCATCCGTGGACCGCGCATATCACGACACCTACTATGTGGTTGCACACTTCCACTATGTTATGTCGCTGGGCGCAGTCTTTGCGATCTTCTCCGGTGTATATTTCTACTTCGGCAAGATGACCGGTCGTCAGTACTCTGAGCTGGGCGCACAGATCCACTTCTGGATGTTCTTCATCGGCGCCAACCTGACCTTCTTCCCCCAGCACTTCCTGGGCCGTCAGGGCATGCCGCGTCGTTACATCGACTACCCGGAAGGGTTTGCATACTGGAACAAGATCTCGTCCTACGGCGCGTTCCTGTCCTTTGCCTCCTTCGTGTTCTTCTTCGGTGTTGTGATCTACTCGCTGCTGCGCGGCGCACGCATCACCCAGAACAACTACTGGAACGAGTATGCAGATACGCTGGAGTGGACCCTGCCCTCTCCGCCGCCGGAACACACCTTTGAAATCCTGCCCAAGCAGGAAGAATGGGATCGCTCCCACTCGCACTAAGGTGTCGATGATCTGAAAAGACAGGCCCCGGAGCACAGGCTCCGGGGCCTTCTTCTTTGGGTATGCCCCACTGCCCAACCCGCCTTCCCAAAGCTGTGATTGGTCCAGCGCACGCAGCTCTGGACAGCTCCGTCTGCGACGCTAAATTCCGCCCATGCCTTACCAGTGGACGACACCCCAAACTGACAGCATTCAGGAAATGCACCTCTGGCCGCATCAATCCCTGCCGGTCGAGGGCTATGTCCGCTTTCTCGGTACGTTGGCCGCTTTGATCACCATCCCGATGATCCCTCTCCTTGGCAGCGTTGCGCTTTGGGGGGTGTTGCCTTTTGTGGCAGGCACACTGTTTGCGGTGAAATGGGCATTGGACCGCAGCCGCCGGGACCGCCAGATCCTGGAGGTTCTGCGACTGGAGCCCGAGGAGGCGCATCTCGAACGGATCGACCCCAAGGGCACGCGCCAAAGCTGGAGCTGCAACCGCTACTGGACACAGGTTGAAATGCACACTGATGACGGGCCGGTTCCGAACTATGTCACCCTCAGGGGCAGCGGGCGCGAGGTGGAAATTGGCGCCTTTCTCTCCGAAGATGAGCGCAAGGCGCTATATGACGAGTTGCTGGCAGCCTTTCGCAAACCCTGATGCTGCCCTTTGACATACCGCGCGACCCCGGTTATGGCTGGGGCATGAACAATGCGACCCTGATCTTTTCGACCGTCTATTATCCGCTGTTTTCATAACGGCGGGCGCATTTTCATATCTTGATGTTCATCCCGCCGCGATCCGGCGGTGACAGAACAAAAGACCCCTCATTCCATCGGTATCGCGGCCCCAGGCGGAGCCCTGTTCCATGTTACCGTTTTCATCCTCTTCCACTGCACCGCGTGTTGGTCTCATTGGCTTTGGCGCCTTTGGTCAGCTCATTGCCCGGAATCTCGCAGCGCATATGCAGGTCGTGGTGCATGATCCTGCCCAGCCCCCAAAGGCGCCTGCTCGCGTCCGGTTTTCAACTCTGGAAGATGCCTGCTCCTGCCCGCTTGTCATTCTTGCGGTGCCGGTTTCATCAATCTCGGACGTCTGTCAGCGGATCGCCCCGTTGCTGGCTGTGGGGGCGACGGTGATGGACGTAGGATCCGTGAAACTGCGCCCCATGCAGGATATGGAAACCCATCTGCCAGCCCATGTGAATATTCTCGGCAGCCACCCCTTGTTTGGCCCACAAAGCGCAAAGGATGGTCTTGCCGGCCACAAGATCGCGCTCTGCCCCCAGCGTGGCAGAACACATTGGCGCATCGCGGCGGCGCTTCGCAGTCTCCTTGGGCTGCAAGTCATCTGGACCACCGCCGAAGACCACGACCGCGAAGTCGCCACCGTGCAGGGGCTGACGCATCTGATTGCCCAAACCCTGAGCCAGATCCTGCCAGAGAAGCTGCGCATGACGACATCCAGCTTTGACCACCTGCTGGAAGCCCGCCGAATGGTGAGCGCAGACGCCCCCGCCGTGCTGGACGCCATCCTGCGCGACAATCCCTTTGCAGCAGAGGTGCGCGCTGATTTCCTGAGCCGCGCCGCACAGTTGGCCGCTGGACCTGCCCCAATAGAAAAAGGCCCGCGACAGATGGCGGGCCTTTGAAACAATGCGATGCGGAGCAATCAGCAGATCAGCAGTTGCCCCCCTGGCAAAGCTGGTCTTTCACCATCGGGCCCACCTTGCCGAAATCCATCTGGCCGGTGTATTTGCCTTTCAGCGCGCCCATGACCTTGCCCATGTCGCGGATCGACTCAGCGCCGGTATCGCTCACGGCGGCCTTGACCGCTTCGGTGATTTCCTCATCGCTGAGCTGCTTGGGCAGAAACTCTTCGATGATGGCAATTTCGTTCAATTCCCGCTCAGCCAGATCCAGCCGACCGCCCTCTTCATAGGCGCGAGCGCTTTCATTGCGTTGCTTGGTCATTTTCCCAAGAATGGCAAGGACTTCTGCATCCCCGATGCCACCTGATTCACCGTCCACGCGATCTGCGATTTCACGGTCTTTGATTGCGGCATTGATCAGACGCAGAGTCGCCAGTCGAGAGGCCTCCCGGTCTTTCATGGCCTGTTTCAGGGCCTGATTGACCCGAGTTCGCGTATCCATTTATCAGTCCATTTCCACGGAGTCGGAAATGGGATCTTTACCTAAACCACCCTGCCAATTCAAGTTATCCCGATGGAATGACGCGAGGGCACATTTTGCATGGCAGAACGCGGCCTCACAGGCTTGACGCGTTGCCCACCTCCCCTTAAAAGCCCATGAATTTTGCCCAGATTGGAGAGTCGCGCCATGGCCGATACCGTCACGCCCAAACCCACCGCATGTTTGGCGCTCGCAGATGGCACCATCTTTTACGGAAACGGCTTCGGAGCATATGGCGAAACAGTTGCAGAGCTGTGCTTCAACACCGCCATGACCGGCTATCAGGAAATCATGACTGACCCGTCTTATGCAGGCCAGATCGTGACCTTCACCTTCCCCCATATCGGCAACACCGGCGTCACCCCAGAGGATGATGAAACCGCCGACCCCGTTGCCGCTGGCATGGTGGTCAAATGGGATCCGACCCAATCGTCGAACTGGCGCGCAACCGAAGAGCTGAAGTCCTGGCTGACCCGCACTGGCCGCATCGCCATCGGCGGTATCGACACCCGTCGCCTGACCCGCGCCATCCGCCAGCAGGGTGCGCCGCATGTGGCACTGGCCCATGACCCGGACGGCAACTTTGACATTGAGGCGCTGGTCGCCAAGGCACGTGACTGGTCCGGTCTGGAAGGTCTGGATCTGGCAAAAGACGTGACCTGCGCCCAAAGCTATCGCTGGGACGAAATGCGGTGGGCCTGGCCCGAGGGCTACACCCGTCAGGAAGCCCCCAAGCACAAGGTCGTCGCTGTTGACTACGGTGCCAAGCGCAACATCCTGCGCTGCCTCGCCTCTGCAGGCTGTGACGTCACCGTATTGCCCGCGACCGCAACCGCAGCCGAAGTTCTGGCGCACAACCCTGATGGGGTCTTCCTGTCCAATGGTCCAGGCGATCCTGCGGCAACCGGCGAATATGCCGTGCCAATGATCAAGGAAATCCTCGACAGCACCGACCTGCCGATGTTCGGGATCTGCCTTGGCCACCAGATGCTGGCGCTCGCCCTTGGTGGCAAGACGGTCAAGATGAACCACGGTCACCATGGCGCCAACCACCCGGTCAAGGAAAACGCCACCGGCAAGGTAGAGATCACCTCCATGAACCACGGCTTCGCCGTTGATGCCCAAAGCCTGCCGGACGGTGTGGAAGAGACCCATGTCTCGCTGTTTGATGGCTCCAACTGCGGTATCCGGATGAAGGACCGCCCGGTTTATTCCGTGCAGCACCACCCCGAAGCCAGCCCCGGCCCGCAGGACAGTTTCTACCTGTTTGAGCGTTTTGCCGAGGCGATGGACGCACGCAAATCCGCCTGATCCAGCAAAGGCTGCGTTAAAAATTGAAACCCATGGCAAGGAATTGTCATGGGTTTCAACGTTTTGGGAAGATGCCAATCTGGCAGGGGACTTGCCGGATCGCGAAAGGGGGCAAACCCTTGCGGCATGTCAAAACACAACCTAGAATTGATTCGAGCCACACGCCCCCTGACCAAACAGGTGGGACGCCGCACACTGGAGCAGCGTCTGATCCAGGATCACGCCGTCAGCAAGGACCATGTGATACGGGCCCTCACCCTGCAGCAGCACCAGCGCGCCCCGATTGACCGGATCCTCGTGTCAGAAGGGTGGGCCAGCCAGGATCAGGTACTGGACGCGCTGTCCTCACAGCACAAGATCCCCAAGGTCGATCTGAGCGGCCACAATCCGCAAGCGCGGCTTCTGGCCCGAAAACCCGCAGGTTTCTGGCTGCGCCACTCCGTGCTGCCGTGGATGCAGTTGGGCCAGACCGTCGTTGTGGCCGTTTCCGACCCGAACAAGCTGAACACCATCCGCACGGATCTGGCAGCCAGTTTCGGAGAGGTGATGCCGGTGCTGGCTTCGGAAAGCCAGATACAGCAGCTGTTGGTCTCTCATTTCCGCAAGGATCTCGCGGTCGAGGCAAGCAGCCGTCTGCCACTTGCATACAGCTGCCGGACCATGCGCAGACCCGATTGGAGCGGCGCAACTGCCGTCCTTGCGCTTGGGCTCCTGCTCACTGCGTTGGCATTTCCACGGCACGCCTTTGCCCTTCTCTGCGGCGTCGCGCTCTTTACGCTCTTGCTGTTCACCCTGCTGAAATGCGCGGGCTTCATCTCACATATTCAGACCATCCGGTCGCGCCGCCAAATTGAGCTGCCGATTGCCTCGCGGTCGAAATTCACATCTCCGCGCCACAGGCGGCCGATGATCTCTGTCCTTGTCCCGCTCTACAAGGAAGCCGAAATCGGCCGCGCCCTGCTCCGCCGCCTGTGCAAGCTCACCTACCCCCGCAGCCTGCTGGAGGTGCTTCTTGTTCTGGAAGAAGAGGATGACATCACACGCGACGCAATCCGCTGTGCAGATCTGCCGGATTGGTTCAGGGTGATAGAGGTGCCCGCCCACGGCGGCCTGACAACAAAGCCCCGCGCCATGAACTACGCGCTGAATTTCTGCCGCGGAGAGATCATTGGAATTTGGGACGCCGAAGACGCACCAGAGCCCGATCAGCTTGACCATGTTGCCGCAGCTTTCGCCAAGGGGGACGGTGCCCTGGCCTGCCTGCAAGGGGCGCTGGACTACTACAACCCCACACAGAACTGGATTTCGCGCTGTTTCACCCTCGAATACGCCAGCTGGTTTCGCATCGTCCTGCCGGGGATTGCACGGCTTGGGCTGGTGGTGCCGCTCGGTGGAACCACGCTGTTTATTCGTCGCGACGTCCTCGAACAGGTTGGTGGCTGGGATGCCCATAATGTCACCGAAGATGCAGATCTTGGTGTGCGCCTGTCCCGCTTTGGCTACCGAACCGACATGCTGCCGACCAGCACCTACGAGGAGGCAAACTGCCGCCCCTGGGCCTGGGTCAAACAACGCTCGCGCTGGCTCAAGGGCTTTATGGTCACCTACCTGGTTCACATGCGCTCCCCCCGGCTGCTGCTGAAACAGCTGGGCTGGCGTCAGTTTCTTGGATTGCAGGCTTTCTTTCTGGGGACCGTCGGGCAGTTCCTGCTGGCCCCCTGTTTGTGGAGCTTCTGGCTCATCACGTTGGGCCTGCCCCATCCGACTGCGCCGCTCCTGCCTGCGGGGGCCACCTATCTGGCGGGTGTGTCTCTGGTGTTCTTTGAGCTGTTGGGCCTGGTCATTGCGATCACCGCAGCCTACGCCACCGGCAGGCGCAGCCTGGCATTCTGGGCACCCAGCTTGATCTTTTATTTCCCAATGGGCGTCATCGCCGTCTACAAAGCCCTTTATGAGCTGATCCTGAAGCCCTTTTACTGGGACAAGACCGCACACGGCCACAGCCCCAAAAGCCGCACCCAAAAACTGGGCTGAACATGACAGCCCATCAAAGGTGGTGGTTCAGCCCTTTGCGCGGTCGCCCGCGTCCTGTTTCAGGCGGGTCATGAAGGCAACGGAGATATGATCCTTCAGCGCACGCGCCGCGCCGTCTTCGTCCCGCCGTTCGATGGCATTGACGATCGTCTTGTGCTCTTCCTGAGCAATGCGCCCCCGTCCCTCAGCCGCAAGCGACGTGGTCGCCATCAGCGCCATCGTGCGATGTACAAGGTTCAGCTGCTGCACCAGATAGCGGTTGTGCGAAGCAAGGTGGATCTGTTCGTGAAAGCGACGGTTGGCCTTGGACAGTTCTGTCGGATTGTCGACAAAGGCATCATCAGATTCCACCATCTCCTGCAGAACACGGATCTCTTCCTCGGTGGCGTGACGCGCGGCCAGACGCGCCGCCAGACCCTCAAGTTCGCGACGCACCACATAAAGCTCTGCCATCTGGTTGTGATCCAGCGAGGCCACGATCAGCGACCGGCCATCCCGTTCCAAAAGGGATTGCGTCTCCAGCCGCTGCAGCGCCTCGCGGATGGGGGTCCGTGACACTCCAAACCGCTCAGCCAGATCACTCTCCACCAGCCGGTCGCCGGGGCGATAGACGCCTACATCAATCGCCTCAAGGATCAGCGCATAGGCATCGGTCTGGTTGGAAGAACGGCTCATGAATGGGATCTCTGACTTGTTGTTCATGGATGTCTACAGGTCGGCTGCCCCTGCAATCAACCCCGCCCGGCCCGCAGGGTAAAAAACATCCCCCCGCGGTGCATATTATCCGTTGGCTTGAGCGAAGGTCGCGCTAGCTGCTGCGAAGCAGTTGCAATCACGAACCAAGCCCCATAGGTCCACGCATATGGTATCGCAGTCTTTCTCACATGTCCGCCACTGGGTGTTCGATCTCGACAACACCCTCTACCACCCCTCTGTTCGCCTGTTCGACCAGATCGAGGTGAAGATGACCAACTACGTGATGTCGACCCTTGGCGTCGACAAGAAGGTGGCAGATCAGCTGCGCGGGGATTACTGGCGCGAACACGGCACCACGCTGGCGGGGCTGATGGCCCATCACGACCTGGACCCCGACCCGTTCCTGATCGAGGTGCATGACATCAACTTCGACCAGCTCGAACCCGACCCCCAGCTTGCCGCCCACATCAAGGCCCTCCCCGGCAAGCGGATCATCTACACCAATGGCACCGCCCCCTACGCCGAGCAGGTGCTGGCGCGGCGTGGGCTGGCTGACTGTTTTGACGAAATCTACGGCGTTGAACACGCCAATTATCGCCCCAAGCCAGAGCGTCAGGCCTTTGACACCATTTTTGCCAAGGCCGGGATCGAAACCGAAACAGCCGCCATGTTCGAGGATGATCCGCGCAATCTGCAAGCGCCGCACGATCTGGGCATGCGCACGGTCCATGTCGCGCCAGAGCCGGTTGGTGGCGCGCATATTCACCACCACACGGATGATCTGACAGCGTTTCTCGCCCAGATCTGACAGGCGCGAACGGCAAGGGGTGCGCATCCTGTCGCACCCCCTGTGGCGCGCCGCCGCAGTGGCCTTACGCCGCTTGGTCAAAGCTATATATGCCGGTCATCTTTAGGTTCGCTCTCAAACGACAGGATGCCCGATGAAAGACCTTTCTCTTGATCTGATTGACGCCCCGGTTGCGCTGGATATGGCACAGCACCAGCCCCCCCGCAGTGGGGCAGATGACTGGGCGGGCGCGACCAAACCCCTGTTGGCGATCCTGCTCTATGTGTTGCTGTGGGCGCTTGCCATCGCCGTCTGGGGCCTGCCTGCACTGTTTCTGCCTGCAGTGGCCAAGGCCTTTGCCATGGTCGTCGTTCTGGTCCTCATCACGCGCGGCTAGGACAGCATTGGTCGACGCCCGGACGCAAAAGGACGTTATGTCGCTTGTCATTCCGACCCTCGCAGGCCTATCTCACAAGGGATAAGACGAAAGGCAGGTTTGATGGCTGACAGCTGTGACATTCTGGTTTCTGGCGGTGGCATTGCAGGGTTGATGGCAGCCGCCACCTTTGGGGCTGCAGGGTTTCGCGTGATCTGCGTGGATCCCACACCGCCGGTCACAACCCGCGACGATGCCGGATCAGACCTGCGCACCACGGCCATCCTTCAGCCCGCCCGCGGGCTGCTGCAAGAGGCAGGCATCTGGAGCCATCTGGAACCACATGCTGCTGCGCTCAGGATCATGCGGATCATCGATGCCGGCGGGGCCGAACCCGAGGCCCGCGTCGTCAAGGATTTCGACTCCGCTGACCTGTCCGGAGAGCCCTTTGGCTGGAACCTGCCAAACTGGCTGTTGCGCCGCGAACTCCTGGGCCGTCTTGCCGATCTGTCCACGGTTGATTTCCGTCCGGGCGTTGGCACCACGTCGCTTTTCACCCGTACCGCAAGCGCCCGCGTCGGCCTCAGCGATGGCAGCCGGATTTCCGCACGCCTTGTCCTTGCCTGTGATGGTCGCAATTCCCCCATGCGGACTGCGGCGGGGATTGCGGTGACAACCCGTCGCTACGGGCAAAAGGCGCTGGCCTTTGCGGTGACCCATGACCAGCCGCATGACAATATCTCGACAGAGATCCACCGCAGCGGCGGCCCCTTCACGCTGGTGCCGTTGCCAGATCACGAAGGCAGACCCTCGTCTGCCGTGGTCTGGATGGAGCGAGGCCCCCGCGCACAAGACCTTCTGACAATGGATCCGGCCCAGTTTGAAGCCGCCATGAACCGCCGCAGCTGTGGCGTGCTGGGGGATCTGAAACTGGCGTCCCGCCGCACCATCTGGCCCATCATCAGCCAGTCAGCCGAGCGGCTGAACGGCGAGCGGCTGGCCCTGATGGCCGAAGCCGCCCATGTCGTCCCTCCGATCGGTGCGCAGGGGCTCAATATGTCCCTTGGCGACCTGCGCGCGCTTCTGGATCTGGCGGTGGCCAACCCGACCGAACTGGGCGATGCCAAGATGCTCGCCGCCTATCACCGCGCGCGCCACGGCGACATCCAGATGCGGATCAAGGGGATCGACCTGCTCAACCGCACCTCCATGCTGGCCCCGCGCCCCCTGCGCGACCTGCGCGCCTTTGGGCTCAATGCGCTCTATTCGCTGGCTCCTGTGCGCCGCAATCTGATGCAAATGGGACTTGGCGTGAAGTAGGGATCAGGCCCCTGTTCGGGGCCTGTGCCTTCGGCGAGAGTATTTTTGGAAAGATGACAGGGCTCTCGCGTCCAGTCAGCCCCTAGCCAAGCGGGCCAGGTCTGCGTTCTTCGCTCAAGAGAACATTGGCATCGACATTGCCCACCCCGGGCAGGGTCATGATCCGGCGCCGCAGCACGCGCTCGAAATCGGCGATGTCACGGGCTGTCACCCGCAGACGGTAGTCATACATCCCCAGCACATGTTCGACGGTCTGCACCTCCGGGATCGCAGAGACCGCACGCTCGAAATCCTCCAGCGAAACACGGCCCTTTGTTGCAAGCTTGATGCCCAGAAAAACCGTGACCCCAAACCCCAGCTTGCCCGCATCGAGATCCAGCTTGCGCCCCCGGATGATGCCTGCGTCCTGCAGACGGCGAATGCGGCGCCAGGTTGCAGGCTGGCTGAGCCCCAGCTCGCGCCCCAGCGCACCAGCGGATTGAGTCGCATCCCGCCCCAGTGCACGCAACAACGCGTGGTCAATGTCGTCCAGCGTCATCATATCGGCAGCGCTTCATCTGATTTGATCCGCGCCACATGCATCAGCGCCTCGATGTCGGTGATGTGCGGCAGCGTCAGGATCTGGCTGCGGTAAATGCCCTGATAATGCGCCATGTCCCGCGCAATCACCGAGAGGCGCACATCGACCTGCCCCAGGAAGGTCTGGATTTCCAGCACCTCGGGGATTTCGCGCGCGGCGGGGATGAACTCGTCAAAGGCGCGGGAATTGGTCTTGTCCAGCGTGATCCGCAATGACACTTCGACCTCATAGCCAAGGGCGCGCCAGTCGATCACCGCGCGTTGCCCCAGAATGACGCCGCCCTCGCGCAGCTTCTCCAGCCGCCGCGACAGGCGCGATGCAGTCAGGCCAAGCCGGTCGCCCAGGTCCGGCAGCGATTGTTCGGGATCCGCCTGCAGATGGCGAAGTATGCGTCGGTCAAGATCATCAAGCATGATCCTGAGTATATTTAGATCAACGACGAATGACCATTGCAATTTTTCTGACAAAACTGCGCAAACGACCCCTCTCCTTTGCCGAAATCATGCCTATGCTGCAGCCAAACACGAAACAAAAGGACGATGATCATGCGTGTATACTATGACCGCGATTGCGACGTTAACCTGATCAAGGACAAGAAAGTGGCCATCCTGGGCTACGGCTCCCAGGGTCACGCCCACGCGCTGAACCTGCGCGATTCTGGCGCCAAGAACCTTGTCGTTGCGCTGCGCGAAGGCTCCCCTTCCGCGAAAAAAGCCGAAGGCGAAGGCCTGCAGGTCATGGGTATCGCAGAAGCGGCGGCCTGGTGTGACGTGATCATGTTCACCATGCCCGACGAACTGCAGGCAGAGACCTACAAGAAATACGTCCACGACAACATCAAGCCGGGTGCGGCCATCGCATTCGCCCACGGCCTGAACGTGCACTTTGGCCTGATCGAGCCGAAAGAAGGCGTCGACGTGATCATGATGGCCCCCAAAGGCCCGGGCCACACCGTGCGTGGCGAATACACCAAAGGCGGCGGTGTGCCCTGCCTTGTGGCTGTTGACACCGACGCAACCGGCAAAGCGCTGGAAATCGGTCTGTCCTACTGCTCCGCCATCGGTGGCGGTCGCTCCGGCATTATTGAGACCAACTTCCGCGAAGAATGCGAAACCGACCTGTTCGGCGAGCAGGCCGTTCTCTGCGGCGGCCTGGTTGAGCTGATCCGCTGCGGTTTCGAGACCCTGGTCGAAGCTGGCTACGCACCGGAAATGGCCTATTTCGAATGTCTGCACGAAGTGAAGCTGATCGTTGACCTGATCTATGAAGGCGGCATCGCCAACATGGACTACTCGATCTCCAACACCGCCGAGTACGGCCAGTACGTCACCGGCCCGCGCATCCTGAAGTACGACGAGACCAAGGCGCGCATGAAAGAAGTGCTGAACGACATTCAGCAGGGCAAATTCGTCCGCGACTTCATGCTGGAAAACCAGGTTGGCCAGCCGACCCTGAAGGCGTCCCGCCGTGCCAACGACGAGCACCTGATCGAAGAAACCGGCGCCAAGCTGCGCGGCATGATGCCGTGGATCTCTGCCGGCAAGATGGTCGACAAAGAGAAGAACTAAGGCGCCTGCGGGTTCGTCCGCGCGCTTTATCCTCTGCAGGGCGCTCCGCATTGGGGCGCCCTTTTTCTTCCGAAAGCCATTTTCCAGACCTGCCGCCCGGCCGATAGGCCGGGCCGCGCCCTCCCCGATTTGTCAGCATCAGCGCAGTTTTCCGCAAACCGCCAGTGATTGAGGTATTGTAATGAACAACTCCCCCGGCGCCGCCAATTGGGCCAAGCTGCTTTTCCTTGGTGTGATCTGGGGCGCCTCCTTCATGGCGGTCACGGTCGCCCTGCAGGGATTTGGCCCGATGAGCATTGCCGCCTTGCGGATTTTCAGTGCAGCGCTCTGCCTTCTGGTGCTGGTCTACGCAATGGGCATCGGCCTGCCGTCGCTGCGCACCCGGGACGGCAGGATCATCTGGGCCTGCGCCCTTGGGATGGGATTTTTTACCAATGCGCTGCCCTTTAGCCTGCTCAGTTGGGGGCAGACCTATGTGGCCAGCGGGTTTGCCGGGGTCTGCATGGCGGTGGTGCCACTGTTTGTGCTGCCGCTGGCGCATGTTCTGGTGCCCGGAGAGCAGATGACCCTGCGCCGCACCATCAGCTTCCTCATTGGCTTTGCCGGAGTTGTGGTTTTGATCGGGCTGGATGCCTTCCGCTCTGCCGGGACGGATTTTGAATCGCTGGCCCGTCTCGCCTGCCTTGGCGCTTCGCTGTGCTATGCCATCGGCTCGATCATCACCCGGCTTTGCCCGCAGGTGAACATGCTGTCGCTCTCTGCTGCCGCGCTGAGCTGCGGCGCCCTGATCATCGTGCCCGCCGCGCTGTGGCAGGAAGGTCTGCCCCAGAACCTGCCACCACGCGATGCGCTGCTGGCGGTGGCCTATCTTGGTCTGGTTCCAACCGCATTGGCGCAGGTTCTGCTGGTTCAGGTCGCCCGCAGCGCCGGGCCTGCCTTTTTGTCGACAGTGAACTATCAGGTGCCAGTCTGGGCCGTTCTGTTTGGCGCGCTCATTCTGAACGAAAGCCTTCCGCCGCAGCTGTTTGCCGCGCTGGCGCTGATCCTTGGCGGGCTTGTCCTGTCGCGGGCACCGGCACACAGACAACGGCCCTGACAACCGGCAATGCCCTGGCAGGCGCCACCTGCCCTTTGTGATTGACCCGCCCCCGCTTCCGCGATCATCTGCCACCGATCGCCACCACATCAGGACGCCGCAGGACCATGCCAGAAAGAATGGGGAAATACTGGCTGATGATTGCCACCCTCGGCTTTGTCTGGGGCGGGACATTTCTGCTCATCAAGATTGCGCTCGACGGGATCACGCCGTTCTGGTTGGCCGCCGGGCGGATCGGTTTTGCGGCTCTGCTGCTTTGCTCGGTGTGGGGCTGGCGTGGCTTTCGCCTGTTTCACGCAGAACGCAACTGGCTGTCCCTCGGCCTCATTGGCGTCTTCAGCACCGCTGTCCCCTTCATGCTGATCAACTGGGGCCAGCAGCATGTGTCCTCTGGCTTTACCGGCATCAGCATGGCGGCGATCCCCTTGATGGTCCTGCCGCTTGCGCATGCCTTTGTCCCCGGCGAACAGATGACCCTGCGCCGCCTGATCGGCTTTGCCATCGGGTTTGTCGGCGTTGCCCTGTTGATCGGCAGCAAGGCCTTTGAAAGCAGCGGCGCCGAGCTGGAAACCTACGGCCGCATTGCCTGCCTGTCCTCTGCGGCCTGCTATTCGGTCAGCTCCATCCTGACGCGCAGACTGCCTGCGGTGGATCCCCTCGGGCTTGCTGCTGTGGTGCTGGTGATTGGCAGTATCATCATCGTTCCGGTTGCCTGGCTGGCCGAAGGCCCGCCGCCACGCCCGGACAACCAAACCCTCCTGCTGGTGGCTTTTCTCGGCCTGGTCCCGACTGCGGCGGCCAATTTTCTGCGTGTCATCGTGGTACGCGAGGCAGGCCCCACCTTCATGACCCTGACCAATTACCAGGTGCCGGTCTGGGCCGTGGTTCTGGGCGCTGTCTTTCTGGGCGAGGCGCTGCCGCCGTTGATGCTGCTCGCGATGGCGCTGATCCTGGGCGGTCTGGGGCTGAGCCAGCTGGGCGCTTTGCGGCGGCTGTTTGCATCCAGCCGCTGATGCAGGTGAAACACCACCACACATAAAAACCCCGCCTGCGGCACAACCACAGACGGGGCAATCGGATTGGTCGATTTTTCAGGTTATTCCGATACAGCAGCCTCGACCGCCGCGACCACCGCATCGACGGTTTCCGCCAGCAATGCGCTGTCTTCGCTTTCGGCCATAACCCGCACCAGCGGTTCGGTGCCGGACTTGCGGATCAGCAGGCGTCCATTGCCCTCCAACGCCTTTTCAGCAGCCGTAATCGCACTCTGAACGCGGTCCGTTTCCAGCGGAGTCTGCCCGGCGGCAAAACGCACGTTCTTCAACAGCTGTGGAACCGGTGCAAATTGCTGGGCCAGCTCAGACGCTTTCTGGCCAGAGCGCACCATCTCTGCAAGGAAATGCAGCCCCGCCATCAGCCCGTCTCCGGTGGTGGCATAGTCGGACATCACGATATGGCCCGATTGCTCGCCCCCTAGATTGAACCCGCCTTCACGCATCCGCTCGACCACATAGCGATCCCCGACTGCGGTGCGCTCCAACCCGATGCCCTGCCCGGCCAGATGGCGTTCAAGGCCGAGGTTGGACATGACGGTGGCCACCAGCGCATTTCCGGCAAGCAGGCCATCGGCTGCCCAGCGGCTGGCCAGAAGGGCCATAAGCTGATCGCCGTCCGCAACCTTGCCGGTCTCATCAATCACGATCACCCGATCCGCGTCACCGTCCAGACAAATCCCCACATGGGCGCCATGAGCCACGACGGTTTCTGCCGCGGTTCCCGGCTGAGTCGAGCCGCAGTCGCGGTTGATATTGGTCCCGTCCGGCGACACGCCGATCGGGATCACATCAGCGCCCAGTTCCCACAGGATCTCTGGCGCGGCGCGATGCGCAGCCCCATTGGCGCAATCAATCACCACCTTCAGACCATCGAGGCGAATGTCGCGGGGCAACGAGCTTTTGACCCGCTCCCCATAACGGAACCGCGCATCATCAATCCGCTTGGCCCGCCCGATGTTCTGCGCCTGAGCCGGCTCAACGCCCGCTTCGATCAGCGCTTCCAGCTCCATCTCGACACTGTCAGACAGCTTGAACCCGTCGGGGCCGAAGAACTTGATGCCATTGTCCGCAGCCGGGTTGTGACTGGCCGAGATCATGACGCCCAGATCAGCCCGCATCGAGCGCGTCATCAGGCCAACGGCGGGGGTTGGCACCGGGCCAAGCAACAGAACGTTCATCCCGGTCGAGGTCAGGCCAGCCGTCAGCGCGCTTTCGAACATATAGCCAGAAAGCCGCGTGTCCTTGCCAATCACCACCCGGTGCACACCGGACGCATCGCGCCGGAAATACCGACCCACGGCCGCGCCGATGCGCAGGGCCATGTCTGCGGTCATCGGATGAATATTGGCAGTCCCACGGACACCGTCCGTACCAAAGAATTTGCGCATATCGGCCCTTTCGTTGGGGTCTTATCGGACGGCCTGCCACAGGCGAACCGCCTGCGCCGTCTCGGCAACATCATGCACCCGCAGGAATTGCACGCCTTGCCCGATGGCCGCAAGCCCTACCGCAATGGAACCCGGCGCACGGGCGGCGGCATCCGGCTCATGGCCCAGCTTACCGATAAAGCCCTTGCGCGACACACCCAGCAGGATCGGGCAACCAAGGCTGTGAAACAGGCTCAGATTGCGCAGCAGGGTCAGGTTGTGGTCCAGCGTCTTGCCAAAACCGATACCGGGATCAACCACGATCTGTTCACGCACAACGCCGATTGCCTCTAGCCGGTCAATTTGATCCGACAGGAAATCATAGACGTCCAGCAGCACGTTCTCATACGTCGGGTCATCCTGCATCGTCGCCGGATCACCCTGTGCATGCATGATGCAGGCAGGCACACCCGCCTGCGCCGTCAAGGGCGCCAGAGCCGGATCAAAAGTAAAGCCCGACACATCATTGGTCAGGCTTGCGCCAGCCTCAAGCGCTTCGGCCAGAACAACGGCCTTGCGGGTATCAATGGAAATCGGCACTTCTGATCGCGCCCGGATCGCCTCGATCACCGGGGCTGTTCGGCGGATCTCTTCTTCTTCGGGGACCAGTTCCGCACCAGGGCGCGTGGATTCGCCGCCGACATCAATGATGCTCGCCCCGTCGGCCACCATCTGCAGCGCCGCTTCACAGGCCGCCGCGACGTTGTCGTGCTGACCGCCATCGGAAAAACTGTCAGGGGTAACGTTGAGAATCCCCATGATCTGCGGCTGGGTCATGTCGAGCCCGGCAATCGTGGCCCGCCGCGCGGTCAACCGGTGGCGGACCTCTTCAGGCAGCAACCCCGCAGGCATGATCCGCGGCGGCGCGCCGCGATCCAGAACCTCGACCTCAGTAAACCAAAGCGCGCCACTGATCAGTGGCAAGGCTCCCTCGGGGCGGTTTTCCCCGTGCTGAACCAGCGGTCGGTAATAGCTCACAGTTGTGTCTGCTCCACATCCACGGCGCGCAGCGGCACGCCCGGATTGTCGGGCAACGCGGCACCAATCACAATCATTTCGCCCGCCTCGAATGTGGCGGCAAACCAAGCAGCCAACGCCACCGCATCAGAGGGCGCAGCCGAGGGGCCATCTACCGCATCCAAAACGATTTTTGACGGCGCCCAGACGCAAATCTGCCCGTTTTTCATGGCCCAGTCCAGTTCTGTCCGGGTTGCAACCACGACACAGCGGTCATCCTTTGCCGCGAGACGCCAGGCGTTCTGCTCAATCGCAAGAAGATCAATCCGCCGCTGGGTCCATTTGTGGCCCGTCTGAGGTGTCGCCAGCTCATGTGCGCCGACACATAGGATCAGCGGACGTTTGCGACATTCCATCTGATCGATCCATCCGGTCAGGTTGGCGCTGTCGATCGCGCTGTTGGACAGATACATCAAACGCGGATGCGGGCGCTCTTCGCTGTCAACCTCGGATGCGACCTGATCGCGGGCGCGGACAATTTCCACCCCCAGCGCACCGGGGCCACGGTCCAGCTTTTCGATCCGCACAAAGGCACGCACAGCCTGCGGCTCCAGCAGGATCCGCTCCGCCACACGCTCGGCCAAGGTTTCCAAGAGATTCAGCCGCTCTTCAGACAGCTCGTGGGCAATCGCTTCGGTCACCCGATCGTAGGACAGGATGCGGTCAACATCATCATCCAGATCCGCAGGCAGCGGGGTCACTTCGACGACCACGTTAAAGCAGATCCGCTGCGTGGTGCCACGCTCCGCCTGAAAGGCGCCGATCTCGACCTCTACGATGTGATTGCGCAGAGAAATCCGGTCCAGCGGCGCACGGGGCGCTGTCGCTTCCGACCGCTCGGACGGGTGCGCAAAGGCGAGATGGATTTCTGACGGCATGGCAATCGGGTCCCTGAACTGGCGATTTTGCTGTGGTGTTCCAGCATAAGCATTGGAGGCCCGGTTAACAGGCTTCCAAGCGCCATGCCAGTGGCCGAAAGCGGCGCGGGGTCGCTTTCCTGCCCCCGCCACATTGCGCCATGCAAGTCCTAGTTGTTCAGTGCAGTACGATACCGATCATCGCGGTAGAACAGATGCACACCGATCCGGGCCGTCTTGGTGAAAGCCTTGCTCCAGCGCGGACGCACGGCTGTGGTGTGATAATAGGTCGCCCCATCTGTCAGACCCGTCCGGGCCCCGTCCATCACCAGGCGCGCAACCTTGGACACGCGCTCATAGGCGGTCTTTTCGCGAATGACCTCTTCGTGGCCATCACAGGTGTAGGTGAACTGGCACTGATATTTGCGCCCTGTTCCCTGATTGATCACACCACAAAGGCTGTTGGGAAATTGCGAGGATTTGACCCGGTTCAGGATCACCTCGGCAACCGCAAACTGGCCCTTCACGCTTTCGCCACGGGCCTCGAAATACAGCGCCTCTGCAAGGCAGGCAAAATTCTCATCGCCCTTGGCCTTGGGAATTGTGTCCAGCCAGGCTTTGGTGAACTGAACTTCGGTTGGCTTCACCTTCTTGGCAGGCCGGGTGAAGTTGAAGAAATTGTTCAGCCGGCCCGTAGGCACAGCGCTGAGTGTCGATTGCTCACGTTCGAACAGAGCGTCCAAACCAGTTTCCGCATATACATCTTTCGCGGCAGCCAAGGCGGCGGCGAATACGGCAGCTACAGTCAGAATTTTCATCAGGGCATCCCCACTTGAAAGGTCGCGCACGGCCATCCCAACGTCACGCGAACGCACCTCCTAGTGGAAAACCCTCAAAACGTCCAGCGACAGAGCCGCACACCCCCTGCGCACCAGACCACAGGATCCAGTCCGCCAAACGCGCAGATCTGCAAAGCGCCTTGTTTTCCTTACAATTTAGCGGATTTCTTTCTGGAATCTCCGATTTGGCTGGAAATCGCCAACTGCGCCGCAGCCAAACGTGCGACGGGAACCCGGAACGGAGAACAGGACACGTAATCGAACCCTGCTTCGCGACAGAACGCAATCGATTCGGGGTTGCCGCCGTGTTCGCCACAGATCGACAGCGTGAGGTCCGGATGTTCAGCCCGGCCCCGCTGCACACCCAGTTTCAGCAGCTCTCCCACCCCGTCGGTATCCAGAACATGGAACGGATCTTCGGGAAAGACGCCCTGATTGACATAGGCCGACATGAACCGCCCCGCATCATCGCGCGACATGCCATAGGTCATCTGGGTCAAATCGTTGGTCCCGAAGCTGAGAAAGGCCGTATGCGGCGAGATTTCCCCCGCCCGCAGGGCTGCACGGGGCGTTTCCACCATGACCCCCAACCGGTAGGTGAAATCTTCACCGCGCTCCGCCTTCACCGCGAGGGCAACCGCATCGATGCGCGCCTTGACCAGCTCGACCTCCCGCTTGGCAGAGACCAGCGGGATCATGATCTCCGGCACCACCGGCTCACCTTCCTTGGAGGCATCCAGCGTCGCCTCGAAAATGGCGCGCGCCTGCATGTCGTAGATTTCCGGAACCGTCACCCCCAGCCGCACACCGCGCAGCCCCAGCATGGGGTTGTATTCCTCCATCTCCTCGACCCGGCGGGTCACATCGCTCACCGGAATTCCCAGCGCTTCGGACAGTTCACGCTGTCCGGTTTTTGAGGTCGGCAGAAATTCGTGCAGCGGCGGATCGAACAGGCGAATGCAAACCGGCAGCCCCTCCATGATCCTGAAAAGCGCATGAAAATCATCACGTTGCATGGGCAACAGCCGCGCAAGAACTGCCGCGCGCCCCTTTGACGTCTCGGCAAAGATCATCTCGCGCATCACCGTCAGACGCCCCGGCTCAAAGAACATGTGCTCTGTCCGGCACAGCCCAATCCCCTGGGCATTGAACTTGCGCGCGGTCTCTGCGTCTTCCGGGGTGTCGGCATTGGCACGGATGCCGATGTCACGCTGATCGTCGGCCCAGGTCAGCAGCGTCTGGAACGCGCCATCTTCCGCCGCTTCCAGCATTTCGGGCTGACCGGCCAGAACCGCGCCGCTGCTGCCGTCGATGGTAATGATATCCCCACGCACGAAGACCCGACCGTCCACAGCGGTCAGCTGCTTGCGTCTTGTGTCGAATTTCATGTTGGACGCGCCAACGATACACGGCAGGCCAAGGCCGCGCCCGATGACCGCCGCATGGCTGGTCATGCCACCGCGCTCTGTCAGAACCCCAACAGCGGCGTGCATGCCGCGCACATCTTCGGGTGAGGTTTCGCGCCGAACCAGAATACAAGGCTCGCCACGGGCAGCACTGGCCTGGGCCTCCGCTGCGGTGAACACCAGCCGCCCGGTGGCCGCGCCGGGGCTGGCTGCAATGCCGCGACCGATTTCGTCGCGCTTGGCGTCCGGTGCAACCTGCCGGTGCAACAGCTCGGCCAGAATGCGCGGATCGACCCGCATCACCGCCTCTTCCCGCGGGATGATGCCGTCTTCGGCCAACGCCACCGCAATCCGCACCGCAGCCTGTGCAGTCCGCGTGACGCGCACACCGTCCAGGATATGAACTCCGCCGCTCTGGATGACGAACTCAACCTGCATTTCCTCGCGCAAACGACGCCGCATCAGGCTGGCATGGGCCTTCAGGTCGGCAAAGGCCTCAGGCGCGGATTCTTCCAGCGACGGCCCGCGTGCGTCCCGCTCCAGATACAGCGCCTCGGTCCCCGCCCCAAGCGCATCCCGCCCCTGGCTCTGGCTCAGGTAACGACCGGTGATCTGCGGCATGCCGGTGCCCGGGTTGACCAGCTGCAACACGCCAGAGCCGCATTCGCCCTGCCCGTAGCCCGGCACCATTTCCTGCACCACAAGGCCCAGCCCCGCATCCGCCGGGGCACCCTTGGCCTGACGCAACAGCCGCGCCGAAGTTCCTTCCCAGGCCCGCGCCATAGAACGCAGCACCGCGGCCAACTGCTCTGCCGGATCCTGCGGGAATGGTTCATCGGTTTCGGCCTCATACGCGCTGAGCACCTCGCTCAGGGCATCCGGGCCATTGTCTTCCACATCATCAAAGGCATCGGGATCCAGCCGCGCGACATGCACGGCATAAGACTGCACAAACCGCAGATAAAGCGCAGCTGCCGCCTCGCGCCCCAGCGACTGGCACAGCTCCACATACCGGGCATCATTCATGCCAATATTCAGAATAGCCCCCGGCCCACCCCAGTCGGGATCCTCCGACGACGGGCGCACGCACAGCAGCGCATCTGGTGCAAAACAGCCAACAATCGCCGCCAGATCCGGCATTCCGCCATTGGCAATCGCATGGACCGCCTCAAATGACAGCGCAACCGTTGTAGGCACCGGCAGGTCCAAACGCACCAGGCGCTGCAAACACTTCGCACGCCCCCCGTGGGTATGATTGGCAATCGGCGCCGTGGGTGTGATCAGAACGGAGTCCGGCACATCATCGTGGGTAGATTTATCCATGGCATGATCGCTTTTCTGCACTGCGGCGTTTTCCTTTGCCATGCAGCATAAACCGCTGACACATCCCCGCAAGGAAAAGCGCAAGCCCCGTCAGCATAAAAAAACCGGCGCGCCGCGTGGGCCGCCGGTTTTCAGAACCTTGCAAAAGGTCAAAAGAGCAGTGCTCAGCCCTCGATCCGGGTCAGATCTGCCACCTGCCCCACCACCTTGCGGATCTGGCTGAGAAGGTTCAGACGATTGCGGCGCACGACCTCGTTGTCGGAATTGACTTGGACCGCCTCAAAGAATGCATCCACCGGTGCGCGCAGAGCCGCCATGCTGCCCATGGCAGCCGCGAAATCTTCGGCTTCGATGGCCGAAGAGATCGCCCCTTCGCTGGTCGCCAGCGCATCAAACAACGCCTTTTCGGTGTCGTCCTCGGCAAACTTCTTGTCCGCGCCATAGGAATATTCCACGCCGTCTTTTTCCTCGGCCTGCGTGAGGATGTTGTTGGCGCGTTTGAACCCCTGCAACAGGTTGGTGCCGTCTTCGGATTTCAGGAAATCCTCCAGCGCACGGGCCCGTTTCACCAGCAGCGTCAGGTCGTCGTTGCCATCCATCGCGATGCAGGCGTCAATCACATCATGGCGAATGCCCTGATCGCGCAGGAACACCTTGAGACGGTCATGGAAGAAGGACAGAAGATCGCGCGAGACATCTGGCAGCTGCTCTTTCAGCTGTTCGATATGCTTCGGCAGATCCCCGTCAAAGGCGTCCAGAACCGTGCGCACCGCAGAGCCGAAAACACCGTGATCCGCGATCTCGGTCAACATGTCCTGCATCAGGCGAGTTGCCACCGGGTCATCGCCATTCTGTGCCATCTCATGACGCAACAGATGGGCATCAATCACGCTGTCCAGACGGACCCGCACGTCGTTGTTCAGCACCAGCCGGATCACCCCCAGCGCGGCGCGGCGCAGGGCGAAGGGGTCTTTGGAACCGGTGGGCTTTTCATCAATCGCCCAGAACCCGGTGAGCGTGTCCATCTTGTCGGCCAGTGCAACGGCCACAGACACCGGCTCTGTCGGTACGTCATCCGACGGGCCAAGCGGCGAGTAATGCTGCTCGCAGGCGTTGGCAACAGCCGAAGGCAACCCTGCAGCCTCTGCATAGTAGCGGCCCATCAGGCCCTGCAGTTCGGGGAATTCATAGACCATTTCGGATGACAGATCGGCCTTGGCCACCCGTGCCGCCTGCTCTGCCAGATCGGCGTCGGCACCCACCACCGGGGCAATCTCGCGGGCCAATGCGGCGATGCGGTCAATGCGCGCGGCCTGTGTGCCCAGCTTGTTGTGGAAGGTCACATTCGACAGGTTGTCCACCCAGGCGCTCATGCCTGCTTCGGATTTGGCCGTGCGCAGATCGTTTTCCCAGAAGAACTTCGCATCCGCCAGACGCGCCGACAGAACCTTTTGGTTGCCCGCCAGAATGGTCGCACCGTTGTCCGCGGTCTCGCGGTTTGCCACGGTCACGAATTTCTCGATCCGGCCGGTCTTGGGGTTCTTCACAGAGAAGAACTTCTGATGTTCCTTCATGGAGGTTTGCAGCACCTCTGGCGGCAGTTCCAGGAACTCATCATCGATAGAGCCAAGCAAAACAACAGGCCATTCCACCAGCCCTGCGACCTCTGCCAGCAGGCCCTTGTCCTCGACCACTTCCAGTCCGCTCGCAAAGGCCTGATTGGTCGCGTCCTGCCAGATCGCCGCTTCGCGCTCTGCCGGGTCCAGCACCACATAGGCGCGCTTCAGCTTGGTTGCGTAATCCTCGAAACTGGACACGGTGATCTCGTCCGGTGCCATGAAACGATGGCCGCGGGTGGAGTTGCCGGATGTGATGCCGTCGATGTCCAGCGCCACAACTTCTGCGCCATCTTCGGCGGACAGGATGCACAGGATGGAATGCAGCGGGCGCACCCAGCGCAACGAACCTGCCCCCCAGCGCATGGACTTCGGCCAGGGGAAGTTGCGAATGGTGTCTTCCAGCACCTCGGCAATGATGTCAGCTGCCGGACGACCAGCCTTTTCGATGGTCGCGAAATAGACCGCACCCTTGGGGGTGTCGCGCTCTTCCAGCTGATCGCGTGTCAGGCCCGCACCGCGCAGAAAGCCCTCGATGGCCTTGTCCTGCGCGCCCACTTTGGGGCCTTTGCGTTCTTCGCGCACGGTCGGCGAGTGGTCCAGCACCCCCTCCAGCGCCAGCGTCAGGCGACGGGGGGTCGACAGAGCATGCGCGCCGGCATAGGTCAGACCCGCTTCAACCAGACCATCGGTCACGCGCTTTTTCAGATCCTCCGCCGCACGCGCCTGCATGCGGGCCGGGATTTCCTCGGAAAACAGTTCAATCAGAAGATCAGGCATCAGATGTCCTTACGGATGGCCGCGCACCCGGGCGCAGCAATAAGAAGAGAAAGGGCAGACAGGGCGCAGGTGGTCATCAGTTCCCCTCGACAGACTCGGGGCGGGGCGGGCATTCCTCGCCCACAACCGTGCCGTCATATGCCTTCTGGCCGCAATCGTTCAGCTCGTGCCAGACATATCCGCGCCCCGCGTCAGTGACCGCAACGATCCGGTCCACCCCGTATGAGATGTTCTTGACCGACAGAAAGCTTTCAGCCCGCCCCTCGGCCAGCGCCTGACCAATGGCTTCGGCATCGAAACAATCAAACCAACCCGGCGCATTGCGCGGCTGTTTCTGGTCCGACAACACAAACAGCTGTGCCAGCTGCTCCGGCTTTAGCTCGGTCGAAAAACAGGCCCGATAACGGATGGGCGAGCTGTCCGCATCAATCGCTTCAAAGTCGCTGTAGCGGATCGGCAGAGGCTCTCCCCCGCCCAAAGGCATCAGCATGACGTCCTGACCCGGCTGCAGCTCTACGTCTTCGTAAAAACCATAGACCTGCAGGTAATACATCGCCCCCCCGGCCACGAGACCAGAGAGGATCAGGATCAGTGAAAGGAACTTGCCCATGATGGCGATCTCCTGAAAAAGCGGTCAGGCGGGCTCAGGCCGCGTGGCCGCCGGCCTCGGTCTGCACAAAGGCATCGGCGCATTGCTTGGCCAGCGCCCGCACACGTCCGATATAGGCCTGGCGTTCGGTCACGGAAATCACACCGCGGGCATCGAGCAGGTTGAAGACATGGCTGGCCTTGATGCACTGGTCATAGGCAGGATGCGCCATGATGATGCGCTTGCCGGTCTTCGGATCCTGATGCTCCTGCGCCAGAATGGCCGCGCATTCGGCTTCGGCCTCCTCGAAGTGGCGCAACAGCACCTCGGTATTGGCCACATCAAAGTTCCAGCGCGCGTATTCCTCTTCGGTCTGCTTGAACACGTCGCCATAAGACAGCGGGATCAGCGCATCCGGATCGTTGAAGGGCATGTCCATCACGTGATCGACGCCCAGAATGTACATCGCCAGTCGCTCCAGCCCATAGGTTAGCTCGCCCGACACCGGGTGGCAGTCGTGGCCGCCGACCTGCTGGAAATAGGTAAACTGACTGACTTCCATGCCATCGCACCAGACTTCCCAGCCCAGCCCCCAGGCGCCCAGTGTCGGGCTTTCCCAGTCGTCTTCGACAAAGCGGATGTCATGCATCGCCATATCGACGCCGATCGCTTCAAGGCTGCCCAGATACAGCTCCTGGAGGTTCGGCGGGCTCGGTTTGATCAGCACCTGATACTGGTAGTAGTGCTGCAGCCGGTTGGGGTTTTCACCATAGCGGCCATCGGTAGGGCGGCGCGACGGCTGCACATAGGCTGCGGCCCAGGGTTTGGAGCCCAGCGAACGCAGCGTGGTCGCAGGGTGAAAGGTGCCTGCGCCGACTTCCATGTCATAGGGCTGCATCACGGCACAGCCCTTGCCGGCCCAGTAGCTCTGGAGTCGCAGAATGATCTCTTGGAACGAGCGCGGAGCGCCTTTGGTCTCTGTCATGTGTCTTCCCTATGGGCCTATGGGGCAGCAAATCCGGGCTTCTTCCTATGCAACGCCCGGCGCAGGGTCAACGCCACATCGCGCTCTGATCCCCGCCACGGCCCTGTCTGCGCCCCAATCCAGAGCGCTCTGGCGCCAATCGGAACGGAACTTTGCCCCGAGCAATCCATGCATCGGCGCAACACCGCCAGAAATGGCGCAACCTCCACCCTTTTCCCCCTGCGAAGAGGAGTTCCATTTGAGGTGTGAAAATGGTTATCTGCGCGCCAAGTGAACGAGACCCCGCACAGAGGCATTTTAATGAAGACTTTGATAGCCGCGCTCGCGCTGTCCCTGACGACCTTCGTGTCTGTCATGACAGGGACCGCCCGCGCGCAAGAGCCCGTCTGGATCCAGATCGCGGCGCGCCCCACCCTGCAAGAGGCCCGCGCCGAAGCGCAGAGCTTCGCTGCCCGGCTTCCGGATGTGTCGGGCTTTGCGCTCGGCGGCGGCTGGTATGGCATTGTGCTTGGCCCCTACAGCCGCAATGACGCAGACCGCGTGCTGCAGGTCTACCGCGCCGAAGGCCAGATCCCCCGCGACAGTTTCATCGCCTTCAGCAGCAACCTTGGCAATCAGTTCTACCCGACCGGTGCCACTGCCAACACCGCCGTAGAGCCTGCCGTCGACACCCCGGATCTGGAACCGATTGATCCCGCTGCGGTCACGCAAGCCCCCGACACGCCGGACGAAGCTGCGCCCGAACAGGTTCAGTCTACCCTGCCCGACGAAACCCCGGCCGAGGCACGCCGCAGCGAGGCACGCCTGACCGGCGAGGAACGCAAGGATCTGCAAATCGCTCTCAAGACTGCAGGGTTTTACAACGCGGCCATCGATGGCGCCTTTGGCCGTGGCACCCGCAGTTCCATGTCCGAATGGCAAACCGCGCGCGGCTATGAACCCACAGGCGTTCTGACCACCGCCCAGCGCAAGGCGCTGATGGATGAATACAACGCTCCGCTGATCTCTGTGGGCATGGCCTCGGTGCGCGACAGCCGCGCCGGTATCTCCATGCAGATCCCCGCAGGCGAGGTGGCGTTTGACCGCTACGAATCTCCGTTTGCCGTATACAGCCCCAGCGGCGATCTTGGCGCGCAGGTGCTGTTGATCAGCCAGCCCGGAGATCAGGGCACGCTGTTTGGTCTTTACGAGATCATGCAGACGCTGGAAATCGTGCCCCTCAACGGCCCGCGCGAACGTGGCTCCAACAGCTTCACGCTGGAAGGTCAGGGAAGCGATATCGTCTCCTACACAGAGGCCCGTCTGGCCAATGGCGAAATCAAGGGCTTCACCCTTGTGTGGCCCGCCGGCGACGAAGACCGCCGCGCGCGGATTCTGGCCGCGATGAAGGCCAGCTTTGCCCGCACCGAAGGCGTGCTGGATCCGGCAGCCGGGGCAGATGCGCCGCAGGATGTTGACCTGATTGCAGGCCTTGATGTGCGCAAACCGCGCCTGTCGCGCTCTGGTTTCTTTGTCGATGGCAAAGGCAGCGTTGTGACCACTGCGGATGTTGTCCAGGGCTGTGGCCGCGTGACGCTGGATCATGAATATCAGGCAGAGGTCGCCCATGTGGACGCCACCACCGGCGTTGCAGTTCTGCGCCCGGCGCAGGATCTTGCGCCGATGGGCTTTGCCCGTCTGGCCAGCAGCTCAGCGCGACTGAACTCTGACATCGCGGTCTCCGGCTTCTCTTATGAAGGCGTTCTGGGCGCACCCAGCCTCAGCTGGGGCAGTCTTCAGGATGTGAAGGACCTGCAGGGCAACACTGGCGTATCGCGCCTGCAGCTGAGCAGCCAGCCCGGTGACGCAGGTGGCCCGATCCTGACCAAGGACGGTGCCGTGCAGGGCATGTTGCTCGGCGAAAACGCTGGCGCGACCCAGCTGCCGGAAGGCGTGCGCTTTGCTGCCAACGCAGAGACCCTGCGCGCCGCACTCGCAGCCGCCGGTGTCAGCGCAAGTGACGCAGCCGCTGATGTCGCCGCACTGCCGATCGGGGCATTGACCCGTCAGGCAAATGGCATGACCGTTCTGGTCAGCTGCTGGGAATAATCCCGGCAGCTGCCAACCAGCGCACAAAAGACCAAAGGCCGGAGCATCCCCGCTCCGGCCTTGTTTGTTTTCGCGTTCAGCTTTGTTGCTTCAGCCACCATTAGTAGGGATGGATGCGGCCATCCCAGGTGTGAAAGCACCCCGTGGTGTCGGTGTTGAGCACATCGAATTCATGCAGCAGCCCCGCGACCGATTCCTCAACGGAAATATCGCCTTCATCGCCGCCCATATCCGTACGGACCCAGCCGGGATGATAGATGCCGACGGCAATCCCCTCGGGCAGCAGATCCGTCGCCAGGTTGCGCCCGATATTCAGCGCCGCCGCCTTGGACGCGCGATAGGCGTACGAGCCCCCCGGCGCCCGCGCGTGACTTGCCATCTGCGACGAGATGATCGCAATCTTCGGATCCTGCGCCAGCCGCAGGTTGGGCAACAGGGCCTGCACGGTGAGAAAAACACCCGTCACATTGGCTGCGAGCGTCTTGCTCCAGACTTCGACAGAGTAATCTTCCAGCGCCATTGACTTGTCGAGATACACCCCGGCATTGCACACCAGCAGATCCACCGGTCGTCCCTTGAGCTGCGCTGCAAATCGCGCCTGCTGGCCGGGATCGGTGACATCAAGGCGCACGCCCGAAGAATGGTCTCGCGACGTGCCCGTCACCTCGTGACCGGCGTCGCGCAGCCTGGCGACCATTTCGCGGCCAATGCCCCGGCTGGATCCTGTCACTACGACATGCATGAATAGTCTTCCTTCAATTCGTTTTGCGGTTCGGAAGGAAAGGCAGCGGAACCACCGGCACCCCCTCCTCGATCAAGGCCTTGGCCTCTTCGGGTTTGGCCTCGCCGTGAATGGCCCGCTCTGGGGAGTCCCCCAGATGCATCTTGCGCGCCTCACTGACGAAATCCTTGCCGACATAATCGGATGTTTTTTCAATATGACTGCGCAGTTCCTTGACCGCCTTCTCCAGATCACCGGACGGCGAGCTGAGAGCACCAGCCGCAGGCGCAGGTGGCTCTGCCGGGGTCGGCGCGGATGCTGGAACCGATGCAGGGGCTTCCGCCTCTCCCACCTTGGAGACAGCGTTGCGGCCCGGCCGCACACGCGGTGCCATGATGGCCTTTTCGACCTTGTCAGACCCACAGATCGCACAAGACACCATGCCCGCCGCCGCCAGCTTGTCGTAGGCCTCGGCTGACTGGAACCAGCTTTCAAAGCTGTGCCCGTCCTTGCATTTCAAAGCGTATCGTATCATCGCCGTCACTTTTCCTCGGAGAGGGTGATTAAATCCGCAATCTCACCAAGTGCAAGAGCCGAAGCGCGTCAGGCCGGATCAAGAAGCCGGTCCCTGAGCCCCTCCAGCAGGTCTCCATGTGGCTGATCCGCCGCCACAGCCAGACGTCGCAGACCGAAATGCACCCGTGCCATCTCTTGATAATAGCCCGAATAGACAAAGTTGGTTGTCGCGCCCGCCACGGCGCCCAGCACCGGAACAGTCTGCGCCGCGAGCTTTTGGCCCAAAACCACGCTCAGCCTCGGGGCTACCTGTGCAATCAGTTTTTGCACCGCAGCGCCGGTCAGCCCCAGACGCAGCGACAGAAACCCCAGATCAGCGCCGTCATCAGCAGCGAGAGGCCCGGCGGCTGAAAACACCTGAATGCAGTCGAATTTCACGCTGTCGGCGGTTGCGTCGAACCCTTCGTCTGCCGCGACGCCCTGAATGCTGCGCAAAAGGAATGCGGTGGTTGCAGGAAGCTCGACCAAGGCACCCGGCAATCCGCCCATGCCTCCCGCGGCCCCCATCGCAGCGCTCACTGCGCGATTGATCCCCGCAGGTTGATCCGGCACCATCCGGCGGGACCCGTTGGCTCCGAACATGGCCAGTCGCAAAGCCTGTCGCGTTGCGCCCTCCAGGCCCGATTGCACAGGCCGTGGCAACCGGTCGATCAGCCCGTCGGCAGAGCCCCCCAGAAGGTTCAGGATCTGAATGCCAAAACCGCCTGCGTCCCGGTAGCGCCGCGCCAGCGAGTCCAGCTCAGCGGCGACCTCAGCCGCATCAAGCGTGCGTTCAGCGCGCGGATCTGACAGCAGAATTTCACTCATGACGGGCCCTTTCCTTTGGCAAAGACATTTGTGCGGTTGCGCCAACATTCAAGTCCGCCCACCCCGCAGCACCATCCCGCCATTTGCCAAAACCCAGTCTAAGCGGCTGTTACAGGGCCGCTCCAGCGGATCACATGGCCTGCGACGCCGTCCCATGCGCCCTCGATCAGCTCCAGCCCCAGCACCCGGTCCGGGTTGGTTGGCGGCGGCATGTGCACGCCGGTCAACCCAGCAAAGCCGAAACGGACATAGTAAGGCGCATCCCCCACCAGAAGAACCCGGCTCCAGCCGCTCTCACTGGCCTTGGCAAGGCTGTCGCGGATCAGCGCCCCGCCCAGCCCCTCGCCCTGGTGGGTGGGGTGAACCGCGACCGGCCCCAACAACAGTGCAGGCTGCCTGCTGCTGTCTGCGCCGTCCGGATCGGCGGCGATATGAACAGGCCAAAAGCGGATGGCCCCCGCAAGGATGCCCGCCTCGTCACGCGCAACCTGGCTAAGACCCAGAACCGCAGGCACCCCTTCGCGCAGACGATAAGAGGACAACGCCTCCCGCCCCGGCGCAAAACACAGATCATAAAGCGCCTCAACCTCCCAGCGGTCCTGCGGCTGTTCTGCCTTCAATTCGATCACGCCGCCCCTGCCTCCACGCCGTCTGTGCCTGTTTCACCCCGGTCCCTGCCCTGGTGCACGGCACCCCAAAGGCACAGCACAGTCAAAAGCGGTCACGCAGGCTGGTCATCCGCCTAACACGCACGTAAGCCTTGGGCAAACCCTGCAGAAATCCGGGGATGCCGATTGCCCCGCCCGCATTGAGGAGACACCGCATGTTCTACCGCCCCGAGAACGGCCACGGCCTGCCCCATAACCCGTTCAATGCCATCGTGACCCCCCGCCCCATTGGCTGGATTTCCACCCGTGCGGCAGATGGGACCAACAATCTCGCGCCGTATTCTTTTTTCAATGCAGTCGCCTACGAGCCACCGCAGGTCATGTTTGCATCAACCAGCGCCAAGGACGACCAGAACGGGACCAAGGATTCGGTGGCCAACATCGCGGAAACCGGCGTGTTCTGCGTGAACGTGGTTTCCTACGCTCTGCGGGATGCGATGAACGCGTCTTCTGCGGCGCTTGGCAAAGAGGTGGATGAATTCACCACCGCTGGACTTGAGACGACAGCCTGCGAAACCATCGACTGTGCCCGCGTCGCCGCCGCCCCCGCAGCGCTGGAATGCCGGCTGACCCAGATCGTGACCCTGCCGGGCGCAGCCAACAAGGTGGTCTTTGGCGAAGTGGTCGGTGTCCACATCGATGACGCCTGCCTGCGGGACGGTATCTTTGATGTCACGACCTTCCAGCCGCTCGCCCGTCTTGGCTATCGCGACTATTCCGTGGTGACAGAGCTGTTCTCGCTCTCGCGCCCAGGAGAATGACTGACCCCCATGCCCCTACCTGATCCCAAACAGCGACATCCCATCATCCTACCTGACGGGACACCCCATGCAGGCACTGTCCTGCTGTCCGAGGCGATATCGCACCCCAATTTCAGCGTCGGGGCCTATAGTTATGCCTCGGCCTTTGATCCACCTCAGGATTGGGCCAGCCGGCTGGCGCCCTACCTGTTTCCCGGCGCCCGGGAACGGGTGGTGATTGGCCGGTTCTGCCAGATCGCCGACAGCGTGCGCATCATCACTGCCTCGGCCAACCACGCCCAGGACGGGCTGAGCTGTTATCCCTTCCCGGTCTTTGATCCCAGCCAGATGGCCGGGTTTCAGCCCGACACCCGCGACACGGTGATCGGCAATGACGTCTGGATCGGCTATGGCGCGATGATCCTGCCCGGGGCCCGTATTGGTGACGGTGCCATCATCGGTGCAGGGGCCGTGGTGCGCGGCAGCGTCCCGCCCTATGCCATCGTGACCGGCAACCCCGCGAGCGTGATCCGCCACCGCTTTCCCAAGCCGCAGATCGCGCGACTGCTGAGCCTGAAATGGTGGGATTGGCCGGCCGAGCTGATCGCGCGGGCAGAGCCTGCGATCCTGTCAGGTGATCTTGACATGCTCGAAGGGCTCGCCCCCGACTGATGTGATCCCCGGCCCAAAAACAAAAGCCCGCAGGTCAGACACCTGCGGGCTTTTTTGTTTCATGTTCCGCAGGCTCAGTGACTGCCAAGAACACCGGTTCGCACCGAATAATCGGTCGCCACCTGGTAATCCGGATCATCGTCGCTGTCGACCATCAGGTGCCCGGCCTTGGTCAGCAACTGATGGCAGTCGCGGCTCAGGTGGCGCAGGACGATGGATTTGCCTTCGGCCTCGTATTTGCCGGCCACCGCCTCGATCGCCTGCAGCGCCGACTGATCCACCACGCGGCTACGGGCAAAATCAACGATCACACGGTCCGGATCACCAGCCACATCGAACAGCTCGATAAAGCCGTCGGTGGAGCCAAAGAACAGCGGGCCTTCGATCTCATAGACCTTGGCCCCCTTGTCGCTTTCGGATTCGCGGGTATAGGCGTGAATGCGGCGCGCGTTGTTCCAGGCATAGGCCAGCGCCGACACGATGACGCCCACCACAACCGCAATCGCGAGGTCGGTCATCACCGTCACCACCGTCACCAACACGATGACAAACGCATCCATCGCGGGCACTTTGGTCATCACCTTAAAGCTGTTCCAGGCAAAGGTGCCGATCACGACCATGAACATCACCCCAACCAGTGCGGCCAGCGGGATCTGTTCGATCAGCGGCGAGGCCACAACGATGAACAACAGCAGGAACAGCGCCGCCGTGATGCCCGCGATCCGCGTCCGGCCACCGGATTTCACGTTGATCATGGACTGACCGATCATCGCACAGCCCCCCATGCCTGCGAAAAAGCCGGTCACGATGTTGGAGGTGCCCTGCGCGATGCATTCCTGGCTTGCGCCGCCGCGCTTGCCGGTGATTTCGCCCACAAGGTTCAGGGTCAAGAGGCTCTCGATCAGGCCAATCGCTGCCAGGACCACCGCATAGGGCAGGATGATCTGCAGGGTCTCAAAGGTCAAAGGCGCCAGAGGCGTGCCATATAGGCCCTCACCCGTGCCAAACGGATTGTGAAAGCTCGGCAGCCCGCCCTTGATCGACGCCATGTCACCCACGGTGGGCACGTTGATCCCGAAGGCAATGACCAGACCGGCCACGACCCCGATGCCCGCCAGCGGCGCGGGAATGACAGAGGTGATCTTGGGCATGCCCCAGATGATCAGCATGGTCAGACCCACAAGCCCCAGCATCATGTACAGCTGTGTCCCCGCGAGCCAGGCACCGGGGTTGGCGGGATCCTTGAACTGGGTGAGCTGGGCAAGGAAGATCACGATCGCCAGGCCGTTCACAAACCCCAGCATGACCGGATGCGGCACCAGCCGGATGAACTTGCCCCAGTGCATGACACCCGCAATGACCTGCAGGATCCCCATCAGAACCACCGTGGCAAAGAGATACTCCACCCCGTGCTGGGCCACCAGCGCCACCATGACCACCGCAAGCGCACCGGTCGCGCCCGAAATCATGCCCGGACGCCCCCCGATCAGCGCCGTGATGAGCCCGACGAGAAAGGCCGCATAAAGCCCCACCAACGGGTGCACACCCGCCACAAAGGCAAAGGCCACCGCTTCGGGCACCAGCGCCAGCGCCACGGTCAGGCCGGACAGCAATTCGGTGCGCACGCGAGAGACGGTAAAGCCCTCATCCTGCATGATGGAGAGATTGGGCGGTGAAATCTGTTTGGCGAGCGTCGCCATTATGCCGCGGGTCATGGGGTCACCTGTGATCGGGAAAGGGTCATGTTAGCGCCGCCCCTAGCGGAAAACCGCCATTGGGGCAAGGGCGCGGCCCTGTGCGTGGCTTGCCCTTCGGGGCTCTGCCCGGATGGGTCAGCCCTCCTGTCCGAATGTTTCGCACGCGAAACATTGCGGCAGCGCTGCTGACATTAAGCTTAAGCGGTTGTTAAGGGATTACAGCTCGCCCCACCTTGATTTGCCGGTGTTTTCACGAAACTGTCGCGTCATTGCACCCAAAGGATTTGACATGCAGCGGTTTAAGAGCTGGGACGAGATTGAAGAGACCATCGAAGGTGGCCCGACAGAGGCGGAGAGGAAGCTGAAAGAGGCTGTGGAGGCTGGCGAGTTCTGCCGCTGCGGCGCCGGTGGTCAAACACCACCAGTTCCAGACGACTGGTCAAACCTGCCTTCTGATCGCCACATCCGCGCCGATGTCCTACGGTTCTTTCTGCTCGGCGGGGGGCAAGATTGCCCAGCTACGGAATTTGGTGTTGGGCTAGAAGACGCGCTTATCAGTGGTACTTTAGACCTGATGGACTGCGAAATTACTGGCAACATGCTGCTGAATAATTGCATGTTCCAACATGGCATCTACGCCACCCGCTGCACAGCATTGAAAAACGTCTCGCTGGACTCCTGCAAACTGCCGTTTCTTGCAGCCCACGGCCTCAAAACCGGCGGCCAGCTCGACTTCGAGGGTGCCGAGTTTCAGAACAAGGACGGAGAGGCACTGAACATCCAGAACGCAGATATTGGAAAGGACCTGTTCCTCTCCTATGCAAAAACCTTCGGCGCAGCGGATCTGAATGGCCTCAAAACCGGCGGCCAGTTGGACTGCTCCGACGCAGAGTTCCAGAATGAGGGCAAAAGGGCGCTGAACCTCCAGAGCGCGGATATAAACCAAAGCTTGATCTTCCGGGGCCAGATCAATGTCCAAGGCGTAGTAGATCTCTCCGCTGCAAGTTGCGGCGATCTTGCTGATGATCCCGATTGCTGGCCAGACGCGGCGCGAAACGGTGAAAACCTCATCCTCGACGGGTTTACCTATCGCCGCATCATTGGTCCCACCGATGCCCGCACCCGTCTCAAATGGCTGGCGCGGGGGGACCGCTGGAACGGTGGGTTCTTCCCCCAACCCTACAAACAACTCGCCAAGGTGCTGGACGACATGGGGCACGAGGCCGATGCAAAGACGGTCCGCATTTCTTTGGCACAAAAACTGGCGAGAAACTCCCGTAACGAGCGCATCTGGTTTGCTGGAACTGAGTTGGCGTTTCTCAAAGCCCTGCTGCCCCTCCCAATAATCTGGGTTTGGCATATGGCCCTGCACTTTCTCACGGATTTTGGCTATCGACCAATGAAGAGCTTCTATTGGCTTGTTCTTCTGTGGATCCTCGCCACCACCTTCGCCCACTTCGCCTGGGAGGAAGGCAGCTTTGCCCGGGATCATCCGGCGCGAGTGAGCCCCGCCTGTCATCTTTCCCCAAATACTCTCGCCGAAGGCATCCCAACCTGTCCTCATCTCTCCTCCCTTGGCTCTGTGCTCGTGGCTCTGTGCTTGCCAACTGCGCCAATCATCGGCACAACCGGACCAGCATCACCAGGAGGGCAGCGCGTGACCACTTCAACCTCTCGCGACACCATGATCGCCGTGATCGGCGGCTCGGGTCTTTATGAAATCGACGGTTTGCAGAATGCCGAGTGGGTCTCGGTCGAGACACCCTGGGGGGCGCCTTCGGATCAGATCCTGACCGGCACGCTGGACGGCGTGAAGATGGCCTTTCTGCCCCGTCACGGGCGCGGCCATGTGCATTCCCCGACCGAAGTTCCCTATCGCGCCAATATCGACGCGCTAAAGCGTCTGGGCGTCACCGATGTGTTTTCGATTTCTGCCTGTGGCTCCTTCCGCGAGGAAATGGCGCCGGGGGATTTCGTGGTTGTCGACCAGTTCATCGACCGGACATTTGCCCGCGAAAAGAGCTTTTTTGGCACCGGCTGCGTGGCCCATGTCAGCGTGGCGCATCCCACCTGCGAACGGCTGTCCGATGCGGCAGAGACCGCGGCGCGCGATGCAGGCATCAATGTGCATCGCGGCGGCACCTATCTCTGCATGGAGGGGCCACAGTTTTCATCGATGGCGGAAAGCAAGATGTACCGCAGCTGGGACTGTGACGTGATCGGCATGACCAACATGCCAGAGGCCAAACTCGCCCGCGAGGCAGAGCTGTGCTACGCCTCCATCGCAATGGTCACCGACTATGACAGCTGGCATCCGGAACATGGCGCGGTGGAGATCACCGATATCATCGCCACCCTGCAGGGCAATTCCGCCAATGGGCGCGAATTGGTGCGCCGCCTGCCTGCGCTGTTGGGGCAGACCCGTGCGGATTGCCCGCATGGCTGCGACAAGGCGCTGGAATACGCGATCATGACCGCGCCTGAAAAACGCGACCCCGCTCTTCTGGCCAAACTGGATGCGGTTGCGGGGCGCCTCTTGGGCTGACCTGGGACACCACCCGCAGGGGCCCTGCCCCCGGTGCGGATTGGTTCTGAAAGGTCACAACCCCAAAAGACCACGGACAAGGGCACTACCTGCCCTTGCCTGCGCGCCCGCCTTGGGCCACAAACCACCGGCCCCGCGCGTCAACTCTGGCGGCGGGCAGATCCGGCCCGCCTGTGGTCGGCCTTAGTGACGACCTAGACGAGGGAGGCCACAATGGCCCGCAAAACCGCTGTCAAAGACTACATCCGCACCATTGTGGATTTCCCCCACGAAGGCATCATGTTCCGCGATGTCACCACCCTGTTTGCCGATCCGCGCGGCTTTCGCATGGCGATCGACCAGATGCTGCACCCCTATGCGGGCGAGCAGATCGACAAGGTTGTGGGGCTTGAGGCACGTGGTTTCATCCTCGGCGGCGCTATTGCCCATCAGCTGAGCGTCGGCTTTGTGCCGATCCGCAAAAAGGGCAAGCTGCCCGGCACCACCATCAGCCAGGAATACAAGCTGGAGTACGGCGAGGCGATCATGGAGATCCATGACGACGCGATCCAGCCCGGTGAAAAGGTTCTGGTGGTGGATGATCTTCTGGCGACCGGCGGCACCGCTGCGGCGGGCATCAAGCTGATCGAACGTCTGGGCGGCGAGATCGTGTCCTGCGCCTTCATCATCGACCTGCCGGAACTTGGTGGCCGCAAGGTGCTCGAAGATCTGGGGATGGACGTCACCGTTCTGTGTGAATTCGAAGGCGCCTAAGCTGCCCGGATCCGTGTTTTTCTGACCCGGATCACCGGAAAAAACAGAGTATACATCACATAAATGTGAGTGGATTTTCCAAGGGCGCGCGGCTTAGGTCGCGCGCCTTTTTCGTCAATTGCCGACTGGCGAAAACCCGCCAGATCCAAACTGCATCCCTCTGCGTAACCCCGACATTGCCTGATTGGGCAACATCACAGCGACAGAGGAATGAACTTATGATCCGCAAGACCGTACTGAGCGCCGTAGCCACCGTGGCCTTCTCCACCGCCGCATTTGCGGGTGGCCATGCCAAGGACATCGTCGACACCGCCGTCGGCGCGGGTGATTTCACCACGCTGGTCGCAGCTGTCGAGGCAGCAGGGCTCGTTGACACTCTGAAGGGCGATGGCCCGTTCACCGTATTTGCCCCGACCGACGCCGCCTTTGCTGCGCTGCCCGAGGGCACCGTCGAGACCCTGCTGAAGCCCGAAAACAAAGATCAGCTGGTCGCAATCCTGACCTACCACGTCGTGCCGGGTAAGGTCATGTCCACCGACCTCAGCGACGATATGAAGGCAGCCACTGTCCAAGGTGGTGAGATCACGATCGATCTGGATAATGGCGTGATGGTTGACGAGGCCACCGTCGTGACCGCCGATATCGAGGCAGACAACGGTGTGATCCACGTGATCGACAAGGTCATCATGCCCTAACACAAGACAGAGCTGCTGCCTTCGCCCGGGGGCAGCAGCCTGACGACACCTGATGTAGTGGTTGGATTTTTCCATATTTTTCTCAACCAGTTGTCAGGTCTGTCGGCGTCGGCAGCGGTGCCCTACACGCCGCTGCCGATATAGATTGCAAAGGTAATCCGGCGGATTGCGAATTTCCCCTCCTGGTTGCGCCAGATTATCGTTGCAGCATGTCGGCCCTGCGCCTAGCGTGCCGACATGCAACACGCCCATCGCCTTGACAGCAGCTATGCCTGGACCCGCCTTGCGGTCACACTTGCCATCGCCACGGTGGCCAATGTCGGCATGTGGGCTGTCATTGTGGTGATGCCCGCGCTCGAGGCCGAGTTTCAGGCCGATCGCGCCACCGCTTCCATGCCCTATACGCTCACCATGGTGGGCTTTGCCCTTGGCAATCTGCTGATCGGCCGACTGGTCGACCGTTTTGGGATTACCATAGCCTTGATTGCCGCCGCACTGCTGAGCGCTGCCAGCTATGGGCTGGCGATGCTGGCGCCGGATATGGTCTGGCTGTCGGCAGCGCATCTTTTGTTGGGGCTGGGCACGGCGGCGGGGTTTGGTCCGCTGATTGCGGATATCTCTCATTGGTTTCAGCGCAGGCGCGGCATTGCCGTCGCCCTGGTCGCAAGCGGCAACTATCTGTCCGGGGCTATCTGGCCCACCGCGCTGGCAGATATGCTGGCCGACAGCGGCTGGCGCAGCGTCTATGCAACCTTGGCGCTGGTGACGCTGGTCACGGTCATTCCGTTGTCGCTGATCCTGCGGCGGCGGGTGTCTGCGGCAGAGCAAAGCGCCAGCGCGGCCGCCTCGGCCGGGAATGCCGCGCGCTCCGGGCTGTCGGCGCGCCAGCTGCAATGGGTGCTGGGCCTTGCGGGGATCGGCTGCTGTATTGCGATGGCAATGCCACAGGTGCATATCGTCGCCTACTGTGTCGGGCTGGGGTACGGGCCCGCCGTCGGGGCAGAGATGCTGTCTCTCATGCTGCTTGGCGGGGTGGTCAGCCGGATTATCTCGGGCTTGGTGGCCGACCGCTTTGGAGGGGTAAAGACCCTGCTGGTTGGCTCTATTCTTCAGTGTATCGCGCTGTTCCTGTACCTGCCCTATGATGGGATGGTCTCGCTGTATCTTGTCAGCGCGGTCTTTGGACTGGCCCAAGGGGGCATTGTGCCGAGCTATGCGCTGGTGGTGCGCGAGTATATGCCGCCGCATGAGGCCGGGGCGCGGGTGGGTTTCGTCATGATGATGACGATTGTCGGCATGGCGCTGGGGGGCTGGATGTCCGGCTGGATCTATGACGTCAGCGGCTCTTATCAGCTGGCCTTTGTGAACGGGATCCTGTGGAACGGGATCAACATCATCATCATGGTCCTGCTTTTGATGCGCAGCCGCCCTGCCAGACGCAACGCCCAGATGGCCTGAGCCGTATTGCGGCGGTTCAACGTCCAGCGGGCACAACTGCGCCGGGGTTCATGATGCCGTGTGGGTCCAGCGCCTGTTTGATCGCCTGCATCGCGGCCAGTTTGACGGGATCGCCGTAGCGCTCCAGATCCCCGACCTTGAGCCGACCGACGCCGTGTTCCGCACTGACGGACCCCTGCATTTCATGAGTGAGATCATGAACGGTGCGTTTCACGTCGCTGCGCAGATGCTCGTAGGCGCTGCGGTCTTTGCCCTGCGCGGGAAAGACGTTGTAGTGCAGATTTCCATCTCCAAGATGCCCAAAGCAATTGATCCGCAGATCGCCAAGCGCCGCGATCCGCTTGCCCCCTTCGACGATGAATTCCGGAATACGGGAGATCGGGATCGAGATATCATGACTGGACACCGAGCCAATCCGGCGATTGGCCTCTGGGATGTGTTCGCGCACCGCCCACAGGGCCTCTCGCTGGGCCTCGGATTGGGCGATCACCCCATCATCGCTCAGCCCTGCCTCATAGGCACCTTCAAACAACGCTGCCAGCTCGTCCTGCGGCGCACGCCCCTTGGGCAGGCCCAGATCCACCAGCACGCACCATTCCGGCAGATCATCAAACGGAAGCCGCAGATCCGGCAGCGTTTCGCGCAGAAAGGCAAGCCCCTGTCGGTGGATCAGTTCAAAGGCGCTGATTGTCTCGCCCAGCTGGTCGCGGGCCAGTGCCAGCAGATCAATTGCCGCCGCAGGTGAGCTGACGGAGAGGATCGCGGTGCCCTGCTCTGCCGGGATCGCAGAGAGTTTCAGCGCAGCAGCGGTAATGATGCCCAGCGTGCCCTCGGCCCCGATCAGCAGGTTGCGCAGATCGTAACCGGTGTTGTCCTTGCGCAGGCGGCTGAGGCCATGCCAGATCTCACCATTGGGCAGCACCGCCTCCAGCCCCAGACACAGATCCCGCGCATTGCCGTAGCGCAGCACATTCACACCGCCAGCATTGGTGGCGAGGGTTCCGCCGATCCGTGCCGTTCCTTCGGCTGCGAGCGACAGGGGGAACAAACGCCCCGCCTCTTGTGCGGCGGCTTGCACATCTGCAAGGACCATGCCGGCCTCGACCGTCATCACGTTTTCCTGGGGGTAGATCCCGCGCAGGGCGGTCATCCGTTCCAGCGAAATCACCAGCGGAAGCGGGCCATCCGCTTCCATGATCTGACCACCGACAAGACCGGTGCCGCCACCGTATGGGACAACAGCGACGCGGGCGTCGTGGGCGGCGCGCACAAGGGCTGCGACCTCCTGCGTGGTGCGCGGCATGGCGATTGCGGCGGCCTGGCCATTGTAGCGGCCTCTTGGCTCTTCCAGGTAGCGGGGTTCGGGCGCGCGCAGCGTGCCCTCTGGCAATTGCGGGCGCAGCTTGTCCAGGAATGCGGTGTCGGCAGGGGTCAGTGTCATGTCAGCTATCCCTCATGTTCCGGGGCCTTGAATATGGGCGGCCCCGGGGTTCACCGGCAGCAACCAAGGCAGTCTGTCAGGCTTGGCCAACCTGGGTCCTACCCCGCCGGTCGTGGCGCAGAGATGCATATAGCACGTGGGTCCGCCATCGCCCGTTGATTTGCAAATAAGACTGGGCCACGCCCTCGTATTTGAAGCCCGCGCTTTCCAAAAGCCCCCGCGAGGCCGCGTTTTCCGGCAGGCAGGCGGCCTCGATGCGGCTGAGGTCCAGCTTGGTGAACGCGTGATGGACCATCGCGCCAATGGCCTCTCGCATATAGCCGTTGCGCGCATAGGGCAGACCGGTCCAGTAGCCGAGCGTTCCAGCCTGCGCCGGGCCACGACGGATATTGTCGAGCGTGATCGCACCCACAAGCGCCTGATCGGAGCGACGGACCAGAAACATCGGCAGCGCCGACCCAGAGCTGACGGCCCGGCGCGCCCAATAGACACGGTTGGTAAAGCTTTTGCGGCTGAGATGATCGGGCGCCCAGCTCGGCTCCCACGGGGTCAGATAGCTCTCGCTGTGCTGGCGCAGCGCCGCCCATTCGCGAAAATCCGCATGAATCGGCGGCCTGAGGGTCAGGCGCTCGGTCTCGATACGTACCTTGCGACCGGTCAGCAACATCAGGCGGCGCGCCTCTCCTGCAATGCCTCCAGACGGGCAGCATCCCCTACCGGACCGTAAAGCGCCAGCGCCATCGGGGCCTCATGTGCCATGGCCTGCGCCATCGCGCGCACATCAGCGGTGGTCACGGCGTCGATGCGGGCAACCGTTTCCTCAAGCGGCGGCACCTTGTCCCAGATCTGCACCAGCCGGGCCAGACGTTCGGCGCGGTTGGTCGGGCTTTCCAGCCCCATCAACATTCCCGCCTTCATCTGGGCGCGGGCGCGATCAACCTCGGCATCGCTCATGTCGTCTGCGGCGCGCTTCATCTCGTCGATGGTGATCTGGGCGAGCTGATCCAGCTGCGCGCCAGAGGTGCCGGCATAAAGCGTCAGTGCGCCGGTATCGGCGTAGGCGCCGGTCTGGGCAAAGATCGTGTAGCAAAGCCCGCGCTTTTCGCGCACCTCCTGGAACAGGCGGCTCGACATGCCGCCCCCCAGCGCGCTGGAATAGATCTGCGCCGTATAGATGTCATCGTCACGGTATCCCGGCCCTTCGAAAGCCAGCGCGATATGAGCCTGTTCCAGCGCCTTTTCGTGCCGGGCCTCACCACCGGTAAACCGAGCCGGGGCTACCTCGAACAGGGGTTTCGGGCGCATGTGACCAAACAGATCTTCGGCCAGTTTGACAATCGCGTCGTGATCCACGGCACCAGAGGCAGCGAGGATCATCTGACCGGGGCCGTAGTGTTCGGCCACGAAGCCTTCCAGATCCGCGCGCCCAAATGCACGCACCCGCTCCGCCGGGCCAAGAATGGTCCGCCCGATGGGCTGGTCATGATAGCTCTCTTCCTGCAGCCAGTCGAAGATCACATCATCAGGCGTATCCAGCGCCTGACCGATCTCCTGCAGGATGACACCGCGCTCGATCTCGATTTCGCGTTGATCGAAAATCGGGTTCAGAACGATATCAGCCACAACATCCATCGCCAGCGGCACGTCGTCCTTGAGAACGCGGGCATAATAGGCGGTTACTTCGCGGCTGGTGTAGGCGTTGATATATCCGCCCACATCCTCGATCGCTTCGGCAATCTCCAGCGCGCTGCGACGCTTGGTGCCTTTGAACGCCATATGCTCAAGAAAATGGGCAATACCGTTCTGTTCGATCCGCTCGTGCCGCCCGCCAGCCGTCACCCACAGGCCGATTGCTGCGGATTGCAGCCCCGGCATGGTTTCAGTGACGACGCGGAACCCGTTGGCGAGTTGGTGCTGTTTGACTGTCAATTCGCGATCTGCTCTCTGATGTGGCTTTCAAGCGCGGCAAGATCGTTGGCGATCCGCGTCACGCGCTCTGGTTTGTCATACAGATCTGCCATGCGCGGGGGAAGAGGCGGATGCACGTCGCTGGCGGCCTCGACCGCAGCGGGGAATTTCGCCGGATGCGCGGTGGCAAGAGTGACCATCGGCACGGCAGGGTCGCGCAGTTCGTTGGCGACTTTGACACCAATGGCGCTGTGCGGACACAGCAGTTCGCCCGACGCCTTGTATTCAGATGCGATGGTGGCAGAGGTTTCCTCTTCCGAGCAGCGGCCGGAGACATAGTGCTCCTGCAGGGCTTGCATGGCACCCTGGCTGACCTCGAAACCACCGGATTTCAGCTCTTCCATCAGCTGAGCCACGGCTGCGCCATCCTGATTGTAGGCATAGAAAAGCGCGCGTTCAAAGTTCGAGGACACCTGAATGTCCATCGACGGAGAGATCGACGGGATGGTGTCGCCCTTGTGATAGCCCTGCCCGCTCAGGCAGCGGTGCAGAATGTCGTTCTGATTGGTCGCCACCACCAGCTTGTCGATCGGCAGGCCCATCTGCTTGGCGATAAAGCCCGCAAAGATATCACCAAAGTTGCCGGTCGGTACGGTAAAGCTCAGCTTGCGCTCTGGCGCGCCGAGGGAGACCGCAGAGAAGAAGTAGTAAACCACCTGCGCCAGAACGCGGGCAAAGTTGATGGAGTTCACGCCCGCCAGCTTGACCTCGTCGCGGAAGTCGAAATCGTTGAACATGTCCTTGAGCGCGGCCTGGCAATCATCGAAATCGCCATCGACGGCCAGGGCGTGCACATTCGCGTCGCTCGGCGTGGTCATCTGGCGGCGCTGCACCTCGGAGACGCGGCCGTGCGGGTAGAGGATGAACACATTCACCGCTTCCAGCCCGCCAAAGGCCTGGATCGCCGCCGACCCGGTATCGCCAGAGGTTGCCCCCACGATGGTCACACTGTCGCCGCGCCGTTTCAGCGCGGTTTCAAACAGCTGCCCGATAAGCTGCATGGCGAAATCCTTGAACGCCAGCGTCGGGCCGTGGAACAGCTCCATCAGGAAATGGTTGGGCGCCAGCTGCACCATCGGCGCGCGTGCGGCGTGGCCAAAGCTTTCGTAGGCGCGGCCGATGATGGCGCGGAATTCATCATCGCTGAAGCAATCACCGATGAAGGGGCGCATCACACGAAACGCGACCTCTTCGTAAGACAGACCCGCCAGCGCCGCGATCTCGTCCTTGGACATGGTCGGGATTTCTGCCGGCACATAAAGACCGCCATCACGGGCAAGGCCAGTCAGCATGGCTTCTTCAAAGGTCAGCTCGGGCGCCTGGCCCCGGGTCGAGATATATTTCATCGCTTCAGCCTTCGGATTTTGGGCGCGAGCGCCACAGGAAATAGGTGGTCATGGCGGCCCAGATCAGGGCCAGCGAAAACCAGGTGATCGCGTATTGCAAGTGATTGTTCTGAATGCCCGCTGTTGTCACGGGCTGGGCGGTGATCCCGGCCGCTGCGCTGTCGCGGGCCACGATCAGAACGGGCTCTGTGCCCAGCTTGTCCGACATATAGGCAATGTCGCGGGCATAGAGGATATTGGCGGCGGTATCAGGCTCTGGTGTGGTCCAGTCGCCTTCGTCCGGCCACAGGAGGTTTCCGGTCACGATGGCACCACCGATGGGGCGGTCTTCGGCCTTGGCGGCGGACGGAACAAAACCACGGTCCAACAGCACCCGGCGGCCATCTTCGGTCACGAAGGGGGCAACGATGCGATAGCCCGTCTCTGCCGCTTTGGTGACCCAGAAAACATGTAGTTCACCCGGTTCGATCTGGCCGTTTACACGGACGGCACGATAGCGGTCCGTGGTCTCGCTGGGTGCGTCGGGCAAAGCAACCGGTGCCGCCGCGATGCGGGTCTCGATCGTTTGCAGCAGCTCGCCCTTCCACGCCAGTCGCTGGATCTGCCAGACCCCGAGCGACACCAGCGCCGCTAGGCCCAGACCGCCAACAAGGGAAAGAAAGATCAACCGCCGCATACCGCTGTCCTTGCGAATGAGAAAGCGCGCGGAGCATGGCTCCGCGCGCTGCATGTCTTACGGGGTCAGGTCAGGATTTGGAACCAAAAACCTGTGCCCCGTACAATTTGAAAAGGCTTAGTGGGCCAGGCCCGCGGTGCCCCAGATGTAGACCGCCACGAAGAGGAACAGCCACACCACGTCAACAAAGTGCCAGTACCAAGCTGCCGCTTCGAAACCGACGTGCTGCTTGGGAGTGAAATCACCCTTCATCGCGCGGATGAGGCAGACGGTCAGGAAGATGGTGCCGATGATCACGTGGAAGCCGTGGAAGCCAGTTGCCATAAAGAAGTTCGAGTAGAACTCATCACCGCCGAACTGCCAGCCTTCGTGCAGCAGGTGGTAGTATTCGTAACCCTGCAGGAAGGTGAAGAACACGCCCAGAACGATACCGATGGCCAGGCCCTGGATCAGCGCCTTGCGGTCGTTGTTGTGAACCAGCGCGTGGTGCGCCCAGGTCACCGCACAGCCGGACAGCAGCAGGACCAGAGTGTTGATCAGCGGCAGGTGGAATGCGTCAACCGGGTAGATCTCCGGTGCGACATATTCGGTGCCGACATAGGTCTCCATCGGGTAGATGGCGTGCTTGAAGAACGACCAGAACCACGCGAAGAAGAACATGACTTCGGACATCACGAAGAGGATGAAGCCATAGCGCAGACCGATGCGGACAACCGGGGTGTGATCGCCCTGACGGGCCTCTACCACAACTTCGGCCCACCAGGCATAGGCGCTGTAAAGCACCATGACAAAGCCGCCCCAGAAAGCCCATGCGGTGACGCCGTGCATCCACAGAACCGCACCGAACAGCATGATGAAGGTACCGACGGAGCTGAGCAGCGGCCAGATCGACGGCGGAAGAATATGATAGTCGTGATTTTTAGCGTGCGCCATTTAAGTGTCCCTCACCTAGCGGCCTAGTTCGTGATTGTGTCTGCCCCGGCTTTATCACCGGTCTCGAGGGCCGCATAGCCTTCGGGCAGATCGATTTCATAGAATGTGTACGACAGCGTGATCGTATGCACGTATTTTCCATCGCGATCCTCAACAATTTCAGGATCCACGAAGAAGGTTACGGGCATTTCAACCCGCTCACCCGGTTGCAGCACCTGCTCTTCGAAGCAGAAGCATGCGATCTTGTCAAAGTAGCCACCGGCGGAATAGGGCGTCACGTTATAGGACGCCTGCCCGGCCACGGGGCGGTCTGTGGGGTTGTAGGCCTCGTAAAAGGCCAGACCGGTCTCGCCGATCTTGATTTCCATCTCGCGCACCTTGGGGGTGAATTCCCAGGGCATGCCGCGTTCCTTGGATGCGTCGAAACGCACTGTGATGGTCTTGTCCAGAATGGTGTCAGAGCCCTGAGATGCGACACCTGTCACACCGCCAAAGCCAGTCACACGGCAGAACCAGTCGTAAAACGGAACCGACGCCCAGGAAAGCGCCCCCATCACCACGACGACGCCAACCAACTGAACAACGGTTTTCTGCGGTCCTTGCAAAGCCATCAGTTTTGCCCCTCTGTCTGTTGCACATCCGAGGAGGTGTTGGGGAACTTGAAGCCTGCCGATGTGACCTTGACGATGGTCAAGGCCAGAACCAGCACCACGAAAGAAGCCAACAGGACACCGACGCCCACGTTGCGACCCTTGCGGCGCTGGTGCAGCTCATGCTCTTTGCGCAAGCTCATGTTACCAGCCTCCCAGGCCATAGGGCTTCAGCACGGCCTCAGCGAGGATCGCACCGAAGTGAAGGAAAAGGTACAGCAGCGACAGCTTGAAGAAGCTGCGCTCGACCTTGAAATTGTCTGCCTCGCTGTCGTTCTCGTCGCGGCGCGAAATTTTCCACGCGCCGTGCAGGAACAGGGCGTTCAGCACAACAGCAACGGCCAGGTAAATCGGGCCACCCACGCCAGAGAAGGCGGTGCCAACAGCCAGGAGCGCCAGCAGGATGGTGTAGATCAGGATGTGTTTACGGGTTGCCGGACGGCCGTGGGTCACGGTCAGCATCGGCACACCGGCATCGTCGTAATCAGAGCGCATGAACAGCGCCAGCGCCCAGAAATGGGGCGGTGTCCACATGAAGGTCAGGGCAAACATCAGCCAGGGTTCGATCGCCATCGAACCGGTCGCTGCGATCCAGCCGATCACCGGCGGGAATGCACCAGCCGCACCACCGATCACGATGTTCTGCGGCGTCGCCCGTTTCAGCCACATGGTATAGATCACCACGTAGAAGAAGATGGTGAAGGCCAGAAAGGCCCCGGCAAAGATATTCGTTGCCAGCGCCAGCATGATCACGGACATGCCCGACAGCGCCAAGCCCAGCGACAGGGCCTCACCCGGTTCGACCTTGCCTGCAGGGATCGGACGCGACTTGGTGCGTTTCATCACCTGATCGATATCCGCATCCCACCACATGTTCAGCGCACCGGATGCACCACCGCCGATGGCAATGAACAGGATTGCGCAAAAGCCCACAACGGGATGCACGGCCACCGGCGCGGCCAGCAGGCCAACAAGCGCCGTAAACACCACAAGGGACATGACACGCGGTTTCAGCAGGGCAAAGTAGTCCCCGAACTCCGCGTCCCCTTCCCGGACGGTGCTTGCATTGATGCTTGCGTCAGTCATCGCTCACTCTCTGGGTCACTCTGTGGTCGTGATCACGACGTGAATTGGCTTATCGAAATCGGGCGCGCGGTTGAGGCGCACCCAGTTTCTGTGTTCACGAGATAGCTAGCTGGCGCCTGCCCCGGGGCAAGCGCCGGTCGTATCGCTTAGTTGGAGGCGACCTGGTAGGAGCGCGGGATACCTGCGTATTCCTCGATCGCGCCGTCCAGCCACTCCTGGTAGGCTTCTTCGCTGACCACTTTGACGGTGATCGGCATGTAGGCGTGGTCCTTGCCGCAAAGTTCGGAGCACTGACCGAAGTAGATGCCTTCCTTCTCTGCTTTGAACCACAGCTCTGCCAGACGGCCAGGAACGGCGTCCTGCTTCACACCAAAGGCCGGGATGGTCCAGGAGTGGATCACGTCCGCGCCAGTCACCTGCATCACGATGGTCTTGCCAACAGGCACGACAACGGCGGTATCGGTTGCCAGCAGGTATTCGTCTTCGGCATAGCCGTTTGCGGCCAGGTCTTCCTTGGCGAGCATGAAGCTTTCAAAGCCGAATTCGTGGTCGGTGTACTCATAGCCCCAGTACCACTGGTAGCCGGTCACCTTGATGTTGATGTCACCCTCGGGGATCTCCTGCTGGCGGAACAGCTCCGGCAGCGAGAAGGAACCGATGAAAACCAGGATCAGGATCGGCACAACGGTCCAGGCGATTTCGATCGGGGTGTTGTGGGTAAAGGACGCCGCGGTCGGGTTCGCACGGCGGTTAAAGCGCACGATCGCGTAAAGCAGCAGCGCACCAACGAATACACACACGGCGGTGATGATCACCAGGATCATGTTGTCCAGAGTGTGGATGCCTTCAGCGAGTTCGGTCGCCGCCGGCTGGAAGCCAAGGCCGCCATCGACCGGCTTACCAATGGTTTCCAGACCTTCTTGCGCCATTGCTGGAAGGCTCGAAAGGCCAGTGAAAAGGCCTGAAAGCATCAAAGCGTTCTTCATGTCATGTCCTGATCGGTTGATCGAGTTGTTCCTGTGCCGACGTCGCCCTGGTGGAAAAATTTGATTCCACAAAACGCACCGGACCCGTTGTCTTTGACGCTGCTAAAAATCATATTCCATCGTGCAGTTAAAGAGGAATGCTCGCGTCAAAGCGTCGCTTTCTTGATTTAGATCAAAAAAACTGAGGTCAAAACCATGGATACCGCAGCCTTCCGGCCCTTTGAAACCACCCTGCCCGAGGATGAGGCGCTGGGGGTGCTGCGTCAGGCGCTTGCCGGTGCCGACGACGGAGAGATCTTTGTAGAGCGGCGCAAATCCGAAGCACTGGTGTTCGATGATGGTCGGCTGCGCAGCGCCAACTATGACGCTGCCGAGGGGTTTGGTCTGCGGGCCGTGAATGGCGAAGTGGCCGGTTATGCCCACTCGACCGACGTATCCATTGCCGGGCTAAAGCGGGCGGCCGAAACCGCGCGTCTTGCGGTTGGCGATGGCGGCGGCACCATGGCGCCGCCTCCGGTGCGCACCAACACACGTCTTTATACTGACGCCGACCCCATCGGGGCGATGCCCTTTGCGGTCAAGGTCGAGACACTGCGCGAAATCGATGCCTTTGCGCGCGACATTGATCCACGGGTGGTTCAGGTGACGGCCATGCTTGCGGCCTCCCTTCAGGAGGTTGAGATCCTGCGCGCCGACGGAACACGCGTGCGAGATGTGCGACCCATGACCCGGCTCAATGTCTCTGTCATCGTGGAACAGGACGGACGCCGCGAGAGCGGCTCTGCCGGCGGTGGCGGGCGTGTTGGGCTGGATGGCCTGGTCGATCCTGCCGACTGGCAGGGAAAGGTGCGCGAAGCCCTGCGCATTGCCTGTGTGAACCTGGATGCAGTGCCCGCGCCAGCCGGAGAGATGGATGTGGTGCTTGGCCCCGGCTGGCCCGGTATTCTTTTGCACGAAGCCATCGGTCATGGGCTTGAGGGCGATTTCAACCGCAAGGGTTCTTCTGCCTTTGCGGGGCTGATGGGCCAGCAGATCGCTGCCAAGGGCGTGACAGTGCTGGATGACGGCACCATCCCCGACCGTCGCGGCTCTATCACTGTCGATGACGAGGGCACACCGAGCCAGAAAACCACCCTCATCGAGGACGGCAAATTGGTCGGTTTCATGCAGGACCGACAGAATGCCCGCCTGATGGGAGTGGAAAGCACCGGAAATGGACGACGTGAAAGCTATGCCCACGCCCCCATGCCGCGGATGACCAACACTTATATGTTGGGGGGCGACGCGAACCCCGACGATCTGGTGGCCTCGATCAAGGATGGGATCTGGGCCGTTGGCTTTGGCGGCGGTCAGGTCGACATCACCAATGGCAAATTCGTGTTTTCTTGCACAGAGGCCTATCGGGTGAAGGACGGCAAGATCGGCGCGCCGGTCAAAGGCGCGACATTGATCGGCGACGGCGCAACCGCGCTGCACCAGATCCGCGCGCTTGGCAACGACATGGCACTGGATCCCGGCATGGGCAATTGCGGCAAGCAAGGCCAGTGGGTGCCGGTGGGCGTTGGCCAACCAAGCGTATTGATGGGCGGCCTGACGGTTGGGGGATCAGCGACCTGACCGCGATCTGAACAGCCAAAATCCGGAATCGCCGCCGACTCGCCCCGCCCGAGTCGGCGGTTTTTTAACATTTGAGGGCGAGTCGGCGGCAGTTTTCGCCACAGCCCCCAAGGCCGGGTGACCCGGTACGCTCCGCTTGATGAAAATTTGTCTATATAATTTAGGATGTTAGTTTTCAGTTTGAGAAAAGCTTTCATCAAACCCGCCCCGTTCATCAACTGTTAACCACCAAAAAGGTAATCATAATCCTGCAACAAGGCGGAGCGCAGGATGACCGAAGAAGCACTTTCTTCCACTCACCCCCCACTCCCACCCACCACGGAAGATTTGCGGATATCTTGCCTCCGTCTGTTGCGCTCCAGAAAGGTTGGTGCGGTGACGTATCACCGTCTGATCGCCAAACATGGGTCAGTGCAGAACGCATTGTCCGCGTTGCCCGAAATGGCACGCGCCGCTGGCATTCAAGGGTATGAAATATGCTCTGCCGATGCGGCAATAGCCGAAATAAAGGCCGCAGAAGCCGCCAATGCGCGGCTTCTGTGCTTTCATGACGCTGACTACCCCTCTCTTCTCAAGGATCTGCGCGACGCTCCGCCCCTGATGTGGGCTGTGGGCGATACCTCTGTTCTGGCCCGGCCCACCATTGCCATTGTCGGGGCGCGCAATGCCTCTTCTCTGGGGATCCGGATGGCGCGCGCATTGGCCAGAGACCTGGCAGAGGCCGGATATACCGTGATCTCCGGGCTGGCGCGCGGGATTGATACCGCAGCCCACGTGGCCTCTGTCGGCTCCGGCACCTGCGCGGTCATGGCTGGTGGTGTTGATGTGATCTACCCGGCCGAAAATCTGCAACTTGCCCGCGACATTGCAGATCAAGGGCTGTTGCTGTCCGAACATCCCCCCGGCATGTCACCGCAGGCCCGCCACTTTCCCGCCCGCAATCGCATTATTGCAGGCGCCGCACAGGCGGTCGTGGTTGTGGAAGGGGCGGCGAAATCCGGCTCTCTCATCACTGCGCGCGATGCGCTGGATCTCGGCCGCGAGGTTCTGGCGGTTCCCGGTCACCCCTTTGATGCCCGCGCAGCCGGATGCAACATGCTGATCCGCGATGGCGCGCAACTGGTCCGCAGCGCCGATGATGTCATCGCAGCCCTGCCCCCGATGGATCCTTGCCCGGTGGTCACGGCCCCGCACCCCGCCCCCTTGCCTGATGTGACAAACACCACCGCGCCACCGGACCTGCCGCCGCCTCCATCGGAGCAGCGCAGCCTGCAGGAAACCGCCGCCCTGCATCAGGAGATCCTGGACCGGCTTGGCCCCTCGCCCCTGACGGAAGATCAGCTGCTTCGGGACTTGTCGCTGGCCGCCAAGGACTTGTCGCCGGTTCTGACTGATCTGGAGCTCTCCGGCGACATCACCCGCCAACCCGGCGGCATGTTGATCCGGGGCGACTTTGGCCGCTAGCTGCCTTGCCCCCGCCTGCCGAATTGACGCCAACGCCTGCGCTGCAAAGCCGCAACCGCACCCGGCCAATGAATGCCGGATTGACAATCTCCCCTTGCACCCCACATCTTGCCCCGCCATAGAGCGCCCGGAATCCGTCGCACAGAGGTTTACGTATATATGCCAGTCGTTGTTGTAGAATCGCCTGCTAAGGCCAAGACAATTAACAAGTATCTTGGCTCTGACTATACTGTGCTGGCCTCCTACGGACATGTGCGCGACCTGCCTGCAAAGAACGGTTCGGTTGAACCCGACGACGATTTTGCCATGACTTGGGAGGTCGGAGCGGACAGCCGCAAGCATGTAAAAGCCATCGCAGATGCCTTGAAAGACGACAACGCACTGATCCTCGCGACCGACCCTGATCGCGAAGGAGAAGCAATCAGTTGGCACCTGCAGGAAGCGTTGACCAAGCGCCGCTCCATCAAAAAGGACACCGCTGTCAGCCGCGTGACCTTTAACGCGATCACCAAAGACGCCGTAGCCGAGGCGATGAAAAACCCCCGCCAGGTCGACATGCCGCTGGTAGAGGCCTATCTGGCCCGCCGCGCGCTGGACTATCTTGTGGGCTTTAACCTGTCACCGGTTCTGTGGCGCAAACTGCCCGGCGCCCGCTCTGCGGGTCGTGTGCAATCGGTCTGCCTGCGCCTCATCGTCGAGCGCGAGATGGAAATCGAGGCGTTCAATCCACAGGAATACTGGTCTGTAAAGGCCGCGCTGACCACGCCGCGTGGACAGGAGCTGGAAGCCCGACTGACGGTTCTGGGCGGCGACAAGCTGGACAAGTTTGATCTTGCCAACTCCACCGCTGCGGAGCTGGCTGTGCAGGCGGTCGCCAGCCGGGCGCTGTCAGTTACATCGGTCGAGGCAAAGCCTGCCTCCCGGAACCCATCTGCCCCCTTCATGACCTCGACCCTGCAACAAGAGGCCAGCCGCAAGTTCGGCATGGGCGCGCGCCAGTGCATGAACGCGGCGCAGCGTCTCTATGAGGCGGGTCATATCACCTATATGCGAACCGACGGCATCGACATGGCGCCTGAGGCTGTACAGGCCACCCGTGCCGAAATCGAAAGCCGCTATGGCGCCGATTACGTGCCCTCCTCGCCGCGCATCTACAAGAACAAGGCCAAGAACGCGCAGGAAGCGCACGAATGTATCCGCCCCACGGACATGAGCCGGGACGCCGCCAGCCTGAAGCTGAGCGAAGACGACCAGCGCAAGCTCTATGATCTGATCTGGAAACGGACCATCGCATGTCAGATGGCCGGCGCTCGCCTGGAGCGCACCACCGTTGATATCGGTTCTGCCGACCAGCAGGTTGTTCTGCGCGCCACCGGTCAGGTGGTTCTGTTTGACGGCTTCCTGCGGGTTTACGAGGAAGGCCGCGATGATGTGGCGGACGAGGATGACAAGCGCCTGCCGCAGGTGATGCAGGGCGACGCGATGAAATTCGCCGCCTCGCTCAATGCGCAGGCGGAAAAGGCGGGCAAGGAGGCTTCGGTCCTGTCCGACAACAGTGCCGTGCTGGCGCTGCAGCACCACACGCAGCCACCGCCGCGCTATACCGAGGCAACACTGGTCAAGCGCATGGAAGAGCTGGGCATTGGCCGCCCGTCGACCTACGCATCTGTGATCACCACGATCCAGGACCGCGAATATGTCCGCAAGGACAAGAACCGCCTGTTCCCAGAGGACAAGGGCCGGATCGTCACGATCTTCTTGCTGAACTTCTTCCGCACCTATGTGGGCTATGAGTTCACCGCCAATCTTGAAAACCAGCTGGATGACGTGTCGGCAGGTGATGCCGACTACAAGGAGTTGCTGAGCAAATTCTGGCGCGATTTCTCGGCCGCCATTTCAGAGACTTCGGATCTGCGGATCTCAGAGGTTCTGGATGTTCTGGACGAGGCGCTTGCGCCGCAGCTTTACCCGCCCCGCGAAGACGGAACAGACCCGCGTGTCTGCCCCAAATGTGGCGCCGGGCAGCTGCATCTTAAGACCTCGCGCACCGGTGGTTTTGTTGGCTGTGGCAACTACCCGGAATGCAACTACACACGCCCGATTTCAGGCGAAGGTGCCGAAGGGTACGAACGCATTCTGGGTGAAGACGACGGCGACGAAATCCACCTGAAATCCGGCCGCTTTGGCCCCTATGTTCAGCGCGGCGAGGCAACGCCAGAAAACAAGAAACCGCCGCGCTCCTCGCTGCCCAAACAGGGTCGCGACTTTCTGCCCGGCTGGGGTCCGAATGAGATCGGGCTGGAGCAGGCGGTCACTCTGCTGACGCTGCCCCGCGACGTGGGCCAACACCCCGAGGGTGGGATGGTTCAGGCCAACCTCGGCCGCTTTGGCCCCTATATTGCGCACCAGAAGCCCGACGAGGAAAAGCCGGTTTATGTGAACCTCAAGGAAACGCTCGACGTCTTTGAAATCGGCATGAACCGCGCGGTGGAGATGCTGGCGGAAAAACGCGCCAATCCGGGCCGTGGCCGCCGCGCCGCCGCCAAGGCGCTCAAGGAGCTGGGCGATCACCCGGAAAGCGGTGGGGCAATCAGCATCATGGATGGCCGCTATGGTCCCTACGTCAAATGGGAGAAGGTGAACGCAACCCTGCCCAAGGATGTGGAGCCCAAGGACGTCACCGTTGAGATGGCCGTCAAGCTGATCGAGGAAAAGGCCGGCAAGTCGAAGAAGAAGGCGCCCGCCAAGAAGAAAGCAGCTGCGAAAAAGACGGCCGCAAAGAAAACCACCAAGAAAGCGGCGGCCAAGGACGCGGAATAAGCTCGGCTTGACCCTTCCCAAACGAAAAATGCCGGTCAGCCCCAGCTGATCGGCATTTTTGTTGGCGGGCAGACCCGCTTGGGCTTGGCTTAGCCGTTGACGGCGACGCCTGCGCCTCCTGCGGTTGGCGCAGCAAAAGCCGGGCGCTGACGTCGCAGCCGTGCCAAATTCTGCACCACGCTGCGACCATAGCCGGGCACGCCGGGGCGGTTCTGAACGTCGCAACCGTGCCGGGCCAGAATGTCACCATCAACAAGCGCCTTGCCGTTCTTTTCATGGCGCTGAAGCAGCAGACGCAGTTTTTCCCCCTTGGCGTGGGGACGGGCCAGAGATGGCACGCCCAGCCCCGCCCTGAGCCCAGGCCGCGTGGCAAAAAGACTGGCGCGACAGGGTTTGGACAGCGCCTCCAGTGCCATTGAACCGGGCAGAAAGCTCTCTACCGGAGCGCCATCGGCAAACACCACCTCATGCGCGGGCAACATCACATGCCAATAGCGGACCACTCCAGCGCCTGTCTCCTGAGTGATGCCATCCAGTCCCAGCAGCTTTTTGGCGGGAACAAAAACCTCAGGGGTGGCGAACAGACGCTCGGCAATACGCGAGGCGATCAGGACACGATGCTGGGGCGAAACCCGCAGTGCGACGGCAGGTAGCGGCCTGCCAGCACCATCCCGCCCCAGCGCCCCAGCCGCGATATGGATCGGCGCCGTACGCGGCGCTGCGCGCACGTCCTCCTGCCCGATCCAGACGACTGGCTGAGGACCATTGTCCAATGTCTGCAAAAATTCCCCGATTTGCATATCTTCAACAGCGACCTCGCCTGTGGGTGTGCGCAGGCGGGTGCCCTGCGCAAAGCAGACGACAAAGGCATTCGGATCACGGTCGCTATAGGCGCCCATATATTCGTCGCCCGACAGTTTGGTGATTTTGATCGATTTGATTGGCGCATCGTCGAAGACATCGTTCCTGATCGATCCATCGGCATATGGCGCGAGAAACACCCGCCCCATGTCATCTTGCAGGGCAACCATCGTGGCCTCGACTTGCCCACCCCCGACAAAAGACAGGCGAACAGTGTATTCGACAACGCTGTCGAGTTCGGAGGAGGCCCCCTGAAAGGTCACATCCTCAGACGTTTGGCCCATGTCGTTTTCCTGTGTGATGCCATCACCGTCGGCATCCTCCAGGGTCAGATCTTCGATTTGTTGGTAGAGCGGGTTCTGATTGGAGCCAAAGCTCATTCCCACAAGGGCGTTGGCGTTTTCCGAGGTCCAGTTCGTTTCGTCCGGGTCCATATCGGAAAATGTTCCGATATAGATGGCCTTAAACGTATAGTTCGGCATGTTGACCTCTCGTAGTAATTTCCGATTCTCAACATTCCAGACGCAGCTTAACGTAGGGTAATCCTGGGCCCGCAGATCGATCACATTTGCGATAGAGACCCGATCCGTAGAAATACGCGGTCTTCTCCGTATCGTTGACTTCCCTACGGGTGTTGGTCAGAACTTCTGCAACCTGGCTGATGAGGGAGATGGATATGAAGAAGGTTTACGCCAACGCTGCCGAGGCGCTGGACGGGCTGTTGCACGATGGCATGTTCATCGCGGCTGGCGGCTTTGGTCTGTGCGGCATTCCGGAACTGCTGCTGGAGGCCATCAAGGAGGCAGGCACAAAGGATCTGACCTTTGCCTCCAACAACGCTGGCGTTGATGATTTCGGCATCGGCATTCTGCTGCAGACCAAGCAGGTGAAAAAGATGATCTCCTCCTACGTGGGGGAAAACGCCGAATTCATGCGCCAGTATCTGAGCGGCGAGCTGGAGCTGGAGTTCAACCCGCAAGGCACCCTGGCAGAGCGCATGCGCGCCGGCGGTGCGGGCATCCCCGGCTTTTTCACCAAGACCGGCGTGGGCACCGTGATTGCCGAAGGCAAGATGGAAAAACAGTTCCCCACCGGACCGGACGGCGCGATGGAAGACTACATCATGGAGGAAGGCATCTTTGCCGACCTCGCCATCGTCAAGGCATGGAAAGCGGATGAAACCGGCAACCTGGTGTTCCGCAAGACCGCACGCAACTTCAACGTACCTGCTGCGACCTGCGGCAAGGTCTGCGTGGTTGAAGTCGAGGAAATCGTGCCCACCGGCTCGCTCGATCCGGACTCGATCCACCTGCCCGGCATCTATGTGCACCGCATCATCAAAGGCGAGCACGAGAAACGCATCGAACAGCGCACTGTGCGCCCGGCAGCAAAGTAAGGAGACCGCGATATGGCATGGGACCGCAATCAAATGGCCGCCCGCGCGGCGCAGGAACTGCAGGACGGTTGGTATGTGAACCTTGGCATCGGGATTCCGACGCTGGTCAGCAACCACATTCCCGAAGGCGTCGAAGTCACGCTGCAGTCCGAAAACGGCATGCTGGGCATGGGCCCCTTCCCGATCGAAGGTGAAGAAGACGCCGACCTGATCAATGCCGGCAAGCAGACCATCACCGAACTTCCGCAGACCGCATATTTCGACTCGGCGCAGTCCTTTGCGATGATCCGCGGCGGCAAGATCGCCATGGCGATCCTTGGCGCGATGGAAGTTGCCGAAAACGGTGATCTGGCAAACTGGATGATCCCCGGCAAGCTCGTGAAGGGCATGGGCGGCGCAATGGATCTGGTGGCCGGTGTCGGCCGCGTGGTGGTGGTCATGGACCACACCAACAAACATGGCGACAGCAAGGTGCTGAAAGAATGCACCCTGCCCCTGACCGGCAAGGGCGTGGTGGACCGCATCATCACCAACCTTGGCGTGCTGGATGTGGTCGAGGGCGGTTTGAAGATCGTCGAAACTGCCGAGGGCGTCAGCGAAGATGAGCTGCGCGCAGCGACACAGGCGACCATCGTCGACTGAACGCTGCCCCAGTAGATCGACCCAGAACGACAAAGGCCCGCCAAGTTTCCCGGCGGGCCTTTTCATTTACAGGGTGCGCCACCGCGATGGCGCTTTCACGCGCCGCTTATTTCTGGTGTGGCCATCGCAGGATGTCCCGGGCGGCTGCGGGGCCTGAGCGACGTCCAGAGCGGCAATGTTGCGGGTGTCAGGATCTCATACATATGAACCCGCTTGTCGTGCCAATTGACGCTCATCTCGCGACCATCCTCGAATACGACAACACAGTAGTCGTCCGAGTTCAGGTCACAACTGTCCCGCCCCAATACGCTGACGATCACAGGATCAATGAGATGCCGCTGCACAAGCACGGTCGCTTTGACCGTCTTGCCGGTGACAAACAGGCCACCAAAGATCAGTGCAACCGCGACGGCAATCAGTCCAAAGCCCGAGAAATTGGCCAACGGGTTGGCCTTGGCGATACTTGGTGCGAAGGCGACAAAAACCAAACGTCCGAAAAAGCCGACAAAGGCGATGGTTCCGATCAGGATGAGATTGCTGCTCATCCCTTGGGAACCTGCGGCAATGGCCGCCGGATCAATACCCAAATCCAAATCACTGTCTCCAAATACAGAGGTCTCAAATATGCCCCTGTAAGACACCAGAATTCGGGCAGAATAATGATGTCACATGACATCAATTGCGATTTATCAAAAAGAGACTCGCCGAAAAGAGAATGGGTCGCAGCCGATCCGGGCTTCAGTTCATCTGACGAAAGACACAGCCATCAGTGATCAGCTCTGGCGGGGTCATACACAGGCCCCGCGCCACCTGAAAGGCGGCCAGAACCTTTGGGACATAGTCACGCGTCTCGGCAAAGGGCGGCACACCGGCATGGCTGCGCACCGCGCCCTCTCCCGCGTTATAGCCCGCAAGCACCAAGATCGGGTCACGATCGAACTCTGCCATCAACCAGTTCAGATAGCTCACCCCGCCCCTGATGTTCTGTGCACTGTCAAAAGCGTCCTCGACACCAAAGCGGCGGGCCGTGTCCGGCATCAGCTGCATCAACCCCTCGGCCCCCACACGGCTCACCGCGCCAGTCTTGCCCGCGGACTCGACTGCGATCACCGCCAAGACCAATGCCGGCGAGACATCTGTTCCAACGCTCGCGGTCAGGATATCGATGCCGCGTTCAGATGCGATATCCTGCAAGACCTGCAATCGCGGCGCGGCCACCGGCGTTTCCCCTTCAAGGGCGGCAAGGGCCTGGCTCAATCGGCCCGGCCCTGCGTCACTCAGCTTGTCTGAGACACTGCCCCAGAACCCACTATAGTTCCCCTCAGGCACAACATGCCCCTCCGGTGCCAGGACAGCGGAGGTGATCTCCGGCTCCGGTTCGATCTGAATGGTAATGCGTTTTTGGGCGCCCGGTTTCGGTGGCCGGATACGTTTGGCTTCGAACTCCGGAAAGGGGGCAGGCACCTTGCGAGCAGAATCGGCGGCCTCCTGGGCCTGTGATTCCCTGCCGGGAAGACCAGAAACAGCCAGAAAACAGCTCAGGACCAGCAAAACAGCGGTGGGATATCTCATTTCGGCGCTCGGACTCGGGATTCTTTTGCCGAAAGCCTCTGCGAGTCGGCGCCCGAAATCCAGTTTTGCGGCCAAGATTCTGGCGGTTTTGCCATATTTACCAAGATCTGCCGCCCCAGGGTCACGGGTATTTACGAGACGTAAAAGTTAATTCCCTTACAAATCAGTCCACTAGGGCGACTTTCCCCAAAAAGTTAAACTTCGGCAAATGAGTCCGCGTTTCAGCCCAAATCCTGCCACGCTCCACTGGCTATATGTGTTCATACCAAGTCGGACAGAGCTTCGCAGGAGAGAGCAGGCTCACAACGGACGACAGGGTTACTTAAACCTTAGATCCTTTGGAGGGACGAACCATGATCAAATTCTTCAAAAACTTCCGCAAAGACGAATCCGGCGCCGTGACTGTTGACTGGGTTGTTCTGACCGCTGCTGTCGCTGCTCTGGCAGGTGTTGTTTACACCTCCATCGAAAACGGCGCGTCCAACCTGACCTCCGCGACCGGTTCCTACCTGGGCACCAAAGGTCCGACCGACTCCTAAGTCGTATCTGATCTGACGAGTTATTGGGCCGCGTCTTTTGTCGAAGGCGCGGCCCTTTGCCCAAGGAACCTTCGGTCTGCGAGGTCCACCATGAATACGTTCAAGCAATTCCTTGCCAAAGAAGACGGTGCCGTCACCGTGGACTGGGTTGTTCTGACCGCTGCAATCGTCGGGCTGGCTGTTCTTATCGCCGCCTCGATGGAAGAAGGCGCGTTGGGGCTGGCTGATCTGCTGGCAGCTTACATGTCCAACTGGTCATTCAGCTGATTTCCAATCGTCTTCCCGCATTTATGCGGTGACGGGACAGAACGCCCGGTTCAGGCAACGGTTTGATCGATCCAGGCACCGGTGTTGTTACGACAACACCGGCTGCTACTGATGAGAGGTACCACTATGCGTGCAGTTTTCGGACTTGTCCTAATTGTCGGTATCGCCCTCGCCGGGGGGGCGGTCATGATGGCAAAGAATTACATCACAGCCTACCAGAATGCGCTCGCTGAGGAACGGGCATCCCGCGGAGAGGTGATCCCGCTGGTTGATGTCTTTATCGCAAACGAGCCGCTGAAATATGGCGAACGCCTAACACCGGAACGGGTCCGCGCTGTGCGATGGCCGCAAAATGCCATTCCCGAAGGGGCGTTCCTGACCGCAGAAGAGCTGTTTCCACCTCAAGCCGAAGAAAAGCCCCGCGTGGTTTTGCGGACCATGGAAAAAGACGAGGCAATCCTGGCGATCAAGGTCACCAAACCCGGTGAGGATGCGGGCCTGACATCGCGTCTGGAACGCGGCATGCGGGCATTTGCCATCCGGGTTGACGTCTCCTCTGGCGTGTCGGGTTTTCTGCGTCCCGGCGATCGGGTCGATGTCTACTGGACAGGCCGCGTCAACGACCAGACAAGCGAACGCAGTGGCGATTTCACCCGCTTGATCCAGGCCAACATCGAGCTGATCGCAATCGACCAGAGCGCTGGCTCGGATCTCGACGGAGCCACCATCGCCCGCACGGTGACCGTCTCTGCACGGCCCGAACAGGTCGCCGCTCTGGCACAGGCCCAGAGCACAGGTCGCCTGACCTTGTCACTTGTCGGTGCCGAGGATGACACTGTGGCCTCCGTGATCGAGGTCGACCAGCGATCGCTCCTTGGTCTGACCGCCATCGAAGCGCCGCAGCAGGCCGAAAAAGAGAAGGTCTGCACCATCCGGACCCGCCGGGGCGCGGAAGTTGTCGAAATCCCGATCCCCTGCACGAACTGAGTTTCCTGCAAGACTATCAATCAGATAACACATTAAACGCCGCTCATTCCCTGAGCGGCGTTTATATGTCATGTGACCTCTGCCCCACAGGTGAGAGACTGTAGAAACCTCTTGGAAACCATTGATTATTGCAAAAATTCTCGTTCTCGCGCACAGTGGCGCAAACAGCGGGCAAAAAGACCCGGTATTGAGGCGTGATCGGAAAGGCAGGTCACATGGCTTTTAGACGGTATTTTGCGGCGGCCCTGACGGGGCTTTCGCTTATGGTAATGCCCAGTGCACAGGGTGCTTGGGCCGAAGGTTTGCGCGTGGTCAAAAAGGGCACGTCCTCCAACCTCGAAGTCCCGATGAACCGGGCGGTGGTTGTCGAGAGCGACGTTCCGTTTTCCGAACTCAGCATCGCGAACCCCAGCATCGCTGACATTTCCTCTCTTTCCGACCGCACCATCTATGTGCTGGGCAAATCGCCGGGCCTGACCACCCTCACGCTCTTGGATGCTTCGGGTCGCCTGATCACCAACGTCGATGTGCGCGTTGCGGCCGATGTGAGCGAGTTCAAGGAACGCCTCCGTCAGATCCTGCCCGGCGAAAAGATCGAAGTGCGTACCGCAAACGACGGCATCGTGCTGTCCGGTGTGGTGTCCAGCTCTGCCCGCCTGCAACGAGCGCTGGATTTGGCCGAACGATATGCGCCTGATCGCGTCAGCAATCTGATGTCGGTGGGCGGCGTTCAGCAGGTCATGCTGAAAGTACGCTTTGCAGAAATGCAGCGCACCGTTTCCAAATCCCTCAGCGCATCTCTCGGTGTGAACGGCGGCAATAGCGTTGGCGTGAACGGCGGGACCAGCACCCTCAACACCCAAGGCGCGCTGACCAACAGCCTGACCGGCAATATCCCGGCTGCCAATGACAACACCGGCGCGTTTGTCTTCGGCTTTAATGCAGGCGCATTCCAGGTGAACCTGCTGCTCGAGGCACTGGAGCAGAAAGGCGTTGTGCGCACCCTGGCTGAGCCGAACCTCTCTGCCCTGTCAGGACAGGAGGCCAAATTCCTCGCAGGTGGCGAATATCCTATCCCCGTCGCGCAGGAAGACGGCGTTATCACGATTGAGTTCAAACCTTTCGGGATCGAGCTGAATTTCATCCCCCGTGTCGTTGACGCGGATGTGATCAATCTGGAAATGAAGGCCGCGGTCTCTGCCATTGATCCCACCAACTCTATCGAATTGAACGGCCTCAACATCGCAGCCTTCTCCCGCCGCGAAAGCGTCACGACGGTTGAAATGCGCGACGGAGAGAGCTTTGCAATTGCGGGCCTGATCCGCGACGAATTCCGTGACAATTCCTCCCAATTGCCGTGGATCGGTGATGTGCCGGTGCTTGGATCGCTGTTCCGCAGCGCCAACTACCAGCGGGCTCAGACCGAACTCGTGATTATCGTCAGCGCTCATCTGGTCACACCAACCCGCGGCGAAGCGCTCAGCCTGCCGACGGATCGCATTCGCCCGCCGAGCGAAACCGACCTCTTCCTGTTTGGCAATGTTGCGCGCGAACGCAAAGGGCCGGCCAGCGAAGTCGCGAAACAGGATTTCAACGGCTCTTACGGCTACGTCTTGGACTGAACTGAAGGGAATTGGGGCAGATGATCAGATATGCAGCACTCTTTGGCCTGTCCCTGACGGTTGCGGCCTGTAGCAACGAAGCAGGCGAACCTCTGGATCGCGCTGTCTTTGGCAATGCCACCACCTCCAATGCCGCGGTGATGGCGGGCGAGCGGGATTTCGCCATCCAGCTCGCTACCCGTTTTGCAGAAGACGTCCCGACCACCATCAACTTTGCCTTCGACAGCGCCCAGCTTGATGCCGAGGCCCGCGCGATCCTGGACCAGCAGGCCCATTGGATCCGCCAGTTCCCCGAAGTGCGCTTCCGCGTCTACGGCCACACCGATGCCGTGGGCTCCAACAGCTACAACAAGACCCTTGGCCTGCGCCGCGCCCGCGCTGCCGTGTCCTACCTCGTTTCACGTGGAATCAGCCGCAGTCGCTTGCAAGCCGTTGTTTCCTTTGGCGAAACACAGCCGCTCATTCCGACATCGGATCGCGAACGCCGCAACCGTCGCACCGTCACCGAGGTCAGCGGTTTCCTGAAGCGTCATCCGACTGTTCTTGATGGGAAATATGCGCAGATCATCTACCGCGAATATGTGGAAAGCGCCGTACCGCGCACCACGCTGACCAGCGAGCGGTCTTTGCGCACAGCGCTGGAATAAGCCGCGCGGACTGTCCGGCAACAAGGTTAGCATCGGTTAACCTTGTTTACGCCTGATTAACAATTCCCCACAAATGGGCGGCCTTGGCCCCAATCTCGCCCAGATTTTCCCCGACATTGTTCTCAGAGGCAAAGTGTATCCAGACGCAGGATCCACGTGAAGCGTGACTGCCCGAATCTGGTGACACGCCTGAGAGAAGGATAACGGTGATGAGCAGCGGTATGCCGCAGACAGAAGCCAATGCAATTGTTGCCTGCACGATCAGTCGCGATGTGCAGAACTTCGATCTGCTGATCGAAGACATGGAAACAGCCATGGGGGAATCCTGGGGCGATCTGGGCTTCAACGAGGCATTGGCTTTCTTCAACCAAAGCGAAGCCGAAGCGCTGGAATTCGTAGCGCTGGCGCTGGACAGCGAAGATGAATCCAATCTGGCCCTGATGGGCACCATCATCACCGAGGCGAAAGCCCGCAATATCAAGGTGATCCTGATCGCCGAGGATGTCACGCCGACCGCCCTGCACAGCCTGCTGCGTCAGGGCGCGGATGAGTTCATCCCCTACCCGCTGCCCGAGCAAGAGCTGCAGTCAGCAATTGAACGTCTGCGCATGGCAGAGGCAGAGCGCCATCAGGAACCCCAGCACCAGCTGAAAAGCGGCAGCAAGCGCGACGGGGCGGTCATCGTCTGTCACGGGCTTGCCGGTGGTTGCGGATCAACCACAATGGCCGTGAATCTCGCCTGGGAACTCGCCCAGCTGTCCAGCAGCGAAACCCCCAGTGTCTGCCTTCTCGATCTTGATCTGCAATACGGCTCGGTTGCGACCTATCTTGATCTGCCACGCCGCGAAGTGGTGATGGAAATGCTCAGCGAAACCGAAACGCTGGACGAAGACGTCTTTGGCCAGGCGCTGGTGACCTTCCAGGACAAGCTGCAGGTTCTCACCGCGCCGGTCGACATGATCCCGCTTGATTTCATCACGCCAGAGGACATCGAGCGCGTGATCGAACTGGCCCGCAGCCACTTTGATTTTGTGGTGATCGACATGCCCCACACGCTGGTGCAGTGGTCGGAAACCGTCCTGAACATGGCCCATGTCTATTTCTCCATGCTGGAACTGGACATGCGCTCGGCGCAGAACGCGCTTCGCCTGAAACGGGCGCTGCAATCTGAGGACCTGCCGTTTGAAAAACTGCGCTTTGCCCTCAACCGCGCGCCCAAATTCACCGATCTCAGCGGCAAGAGCCGCGTGAAACGGATGGCGGAATCACTGGGTATCTCCATTGACCTGCAGCTGCCCGATGGCGGCAAGCAGGTCGCGCAGAGCTGCGATCACGGTTCTCCGCTGGCCAGCTCGGCGACAAAGAACCCGCTGCGCAAGGAGATCCTGAAACTGGCGCAATCATTGCACGACCTCGGACAGAGCGAAGCTGCTGCCTGAACCGACCGTAACCTGGGGCGTTTTCCATGTTTTCCAAGTACAAACGACAGTCTGCCACTGCCAAGCCAGCCGCCGCGGCCCAGCCCAAGGCGGCACCGGCCCCCGAGGCCCAGCCCAAGGCGCCTGCCCCGGCGGCTGCGACCCTGCGCAAGCCGGCAGCGCGCACTAAGGCCGAGGCCGCGCCAGCGGACAAGGAACGCAAGCGCAAGGAACGCATGGGTGAAATCAAAATCCAGCTGCACCGAGAGCTGCTGGAAAACCTGAACCTCGCGGCGCTGGAACGCGCCAGCGAGGCAGAGCTGCGCGCCGAGATTTCCTCTATCGCCTCCGAAATCCTGGAAGAGCGCGGCATTGTGCTGAACCGCGAGGATCGGCAAACCCTGAACAAGGAGCTCTACGACGAAGTCACTGGCCTTGGTCCGCTGGAGACCCTTTTGCAGGACGACACCGTCAGCGATATTCTGGTGAACGGCCCCCAACAGGTCTTTGTTGAGCGCGAAGGCAAGCTGCAACTCAGCGACGTGACCTTCAAGGATGAAAAGCACCTGATGCGGATCATCGACAAGATCGTCTCTGCCGTGGGGCGCCGCGTCGATGAATCAAACCCCTATGTGGACGCCCGTCTCGCAGATGGCTCGCGCTTCAACGCGATGGTGCCGCCGATTGCGGTGGATGGCTCTCTGGTGTCGATCCGTAAGTTCAAAAAGGACAAACTGGGCATCGACGACCTGGTGAATTTCGGGGCCTTTACCGAAGAAATGGCCGCCTATCTGCAGGCCGCTGTCTCGACCCGCCTGAACGTGATCGTCTCGGGCGGTACCGGTTCCGGTAAAACCACCACGCTGAACGCGCTGTCGTCTTTCATCGACAACGCCGAGCGCATTCTGACCATCGAGGACACTGCGGAACTTCAGCTGCAGCAGACCCATGTGGGCCGGATGGAAAGCCGCCCGCCCAACGTCGAGGGCAAGGGCGAGGTGTCCCCCCGCGACTGTCTTAAAAACGCGCTGCGGATGCGCCCCGACCGCATCATCGTGGGTGAAACCCGCGGCGAGGAAGTCATCGACATGCTGCAGGCCATGAACACCGGCCACGACGGCTCGATGACGACGATCCACGCCAACTCTGCCCGCGACGGGATTTCGCGTCTGGAAAACATGATCGCGATGGCCGGGATTGAAATGCCGATCAAGGCGGTGCGCAGCCAGATTGCATCAGCTGTGAACCTGATCGTGCAGGCCTCGCGCCTGCAGGATGGCTCGCGCCGGATGACCTCGATCACCGAAATCACCGGGATGGAGGGCGACGTGATCTCGATGCAGGAGATCTTCCGCTTCCAGCGCGTGGGCCTGACGCCAGACAACAAGATCATCGGTCATTTCACGGCAACCGGCGTGCGCAGCCACTTCTCCGAGCGCTTCCGCCTGTGGGGCTATGACCTGCCGCCGTCGATCTACGAGCCGACCGTAATGGAGGCACGCTGATGCAACTGAGTGCAGAACCAATCATCTATGGCCTGATCTTCATCGGCGTTCTGGTGCTGGTCGAAGGTCTCTATCTGGTGACATTTGGCAAATCCATCAGCCTCAACAGCAAGGTGAACCGCCGGCTGGAGATGATGGACAAGGGCGCCAATCGCGAACAGGTGCTGGAGCAGCTGCGCAAGGAAATGCGCCAGCACATGAGCGCCAAGTCCATTCCGCTTTACTCTCTGCTGGCTGAACGCGCCCAAAAGGCGGCGATCGCCTTTACCCCGCGCCAGTTGATTCTGGTGATGGCAGGGGTTGCCGCGTTGGCCTTTGTCGGGTTGAGCGTCGGCACCTCTGCCGAAGTTCCGCTGCGGGTGATGGCCTCGATCATCATCGGCGTCGGTGCGGTCTTTTTCTGGGTCAACAAAAAAGCCGCCAAGCGGATGTCCATGATCGAGGAACAGCTGCCTGATGCGGTTGAACTGATGGTGCGCTCCCTGCGGGTTGGCCACCCGTTTGCCTCTGCCGTGCAGATTGTTGCCAACGAAGTCGAAGACCCGCTCGCCACCGAATTCGGCATCATTGCAGACGAAAGCGCCTATGGCCGCGATGTCGGTGAGGCGCTCAAGGAAATGGCCGAACGTCTGGACATGCAGGATATGCGTTTCCTTGCGGTGGCGGTGACCATCCAGCAGCAATCCGGCGGCAACCTGGCTGAGGTTCTGGCAGGTCTTGCCAAGGTGATCCGGGCCCGCTTCCGCCTGTTTCGCCGCGTGAAGGCGATCACCGCCGAAGCGCAGTGGTCGGGCAAGTTCCTTTCGGGTTTCCCGCTGTTCTGCCTGGGCGGCATTCTGGCCAAGGATCCGGGCTATTACGACAGTGTCATCGACCACCCGTGGTTCATTCCGGCCTGCTTTGTCGTCGGCGCCATGCTGACCGTAAACCTCTTTGTCATGCGCATGCTGACAAACATCAAGGTATGAGGACCCGATCATGACATCTCTGAACGATATCAACGATCTTCTCATCAACCAATTCGGCCCCTTCGGCCCCTTGCTGGCGGTTGGTCTTCTGGGTCTTTTCATGATCCTTCTGGCCATTCCGCTGCTGCTGAACCAGCCCGAAGACCCGATGAAGAAGCTGCAGCGCAGCATGTCGGAAAGCACACGGGACAAGAAGCCGCAAAAGGAACGCCTCCGCCAGGCGGACCGCAATGAACAGCTGCAGAAATTCGCCTCCTTCCTGGAACCCCAGAACGCAGACGAACTCTCCGCGATGGAGCTGAAACTGCGGCAGGCGGGCTATCAGTCCAAAGACTCCGTGCGCCTGTTCCACTTTGCACAGTTCGCCTTGGGCCTTGTCGGTCTGGTTGCCGGCCTGGTCTATGTCTATGTGCTGAACGCCGACATGGAATACGACAGCCAGCAGATGATCATCCGCATCATCGGCCCCGGTGCGGCGGCCTACATGCTGCCAAAGTACTGGATCACCCGCCGCATCGAAGAGCGTAAACAGGAAATCACCTCCGGCTTTCCAGATGCGCTCGACATGATGCTGGTCTGCGTCGAGGCGGGTCAGTCTCTGGATCAGGCGATTGTGCGTGTGGCCAAGGAACTCCATGCCTCCTACCCCGCTCTCGCCGAAGAGTTCGAGGTCGTCGCCTACGAAATGAAGGCGGGCAAGGAAAAGGACAAGGTTCTGCGCGACATGGGCACCCGCTGCGGTGTGCAGGATGTGTCCTCCTTTGTGACCGTGATGATCCAGTCGGCCACTTTTGGTACCTCCATCGCTGATGCGCTGCGGGTCTATGCCGGGGAAATGCGTGACAAACGTGTGATGCGCGCCGAAGAGGCCGCAAACAAGTTGCCAACAAAAATGACCCTTGCCACAATGACACTCACGGTGCCGCCGCTGCTGATCATTCTGGTCGGACCCTCGGCGCAGGGCATCGCCAACCTGGGCAATATGAGCAAATAACACATGATAACTTTGGGTTGGGCCCTCCCCTCCCGTCTGTGTCGACTGATGTCCGCCACCCTCGCAACTGCGTTGGTGGCGGCTTGCATGTCTGCGGGCGGCAAACCAGACCCCGACGACCCGCTTGCCTCTCCGCTGGCACCGGGGGTGGATCCGCGCGGCGAAACCACCAGCGGGCTGATCGTGGGCCATCGCCTGATGGCCGCCGAAGAATATGAGCTGGCGCTCGACGCCTTTACCCGCGCCGCACTGGAAGAAGGGCTCACCGCCGAGGTACTGTCCGGCCTTGGCAGCGCCAACCTGGGTCTGGGCCGGCTGGGTCAGGCAGAAACCCACCTGCGCCGCGCTGTCGAACGGGATCCGGAGTGGCCGGCCGCGCTCAACAACCTCGGCGTGGTGCTGATGGAACGGCAGAAATACCCCGAAGCAGAGCAAATCCTGCGCCGGGCCTTTGCGCTCAATAATGGCGAAAGTGACGCAATCCGTGAAAATTTCCGCCTCGCCCTCGCCAAGCTTGACCAAAGCGCACATAGTGAAACGCAAAAACAAGGCTACGCATTGGTGCAGCGCGGTGGTGGCAGCTATTTGATTCGCACGTCCCCCTAGGCCGCACCTGCGAGAGCGAGGCAGAGCAGCACAAAGGACGCAAAAATGCGCCAGCAGTTTTTCGTATCCGCATGTCTGGTTGGTGGGCTGGTCCTGTCGGCCTGCGCCAAGGATGACACCGAAGCCGTCGATCGCGCCTTTCAGGAAGTGAACGTCGTCGACGAAAGCAACCTCAACGATGTGATGCTGACTGTTGCGGACCCGAACGAGGCCGTGACCTACTTCCAGCGCACTCTCAAATCAGATCCGGACCGCATCGACCTGAACCGCGGCCTGGCGTTGTCGCTGATCCGCGCCAAGCGCAACACCGAAGCGGTCTCTGCCTGGCAAAAGGTCGTATCGCTCCCCGGGGCTACCAACGAAGATCGCGTCCAGCTGGCCGATGCGTTGATCCGCACCAGCAACTGGGATGCGGCGAAATCCACCCTCAACGCCGTGCCCCCCACCCACGAGACCTATCAACGCTACCGCCTTGAGGCGATGGTTGCCGACTCCTCCAAGGACTGGAGCCGCGCTGACAGCTTTTATCAGACCGCCGTCGGCCTCACCACGCAGCCTGCGCGAGTGATGAACAACTGGGGTTATTCCAAACTGACCCGTGGCGACTACGCCGAGGCAGAGCGCCTGTTTGCAGACGCCATCCGCCAGGACCCAAACCTGTTCACCGCCAAGAACAACATGGTTCTGGCCCGCGGTGCACAGCGCAACTACACCCTGCCGGTGATCCCGCTTGATCAGGTTGAGCGCGCAGAACTGCTGCACACGCTCGGTCTCTCTGCGATCAAGCAGGGCGACATCCAGACCGGCGAAAGCCTGCTGCGTCAGGCAATTTCCACCCACCCGCAGCATTTCGACGCCGCCGCACGCGCGCTCGAAGCGCTGGAAAACGGCTAAGACGGAGCCAGCCTGAAATGGTGATCTCGGCCCATGTCGCCCTGTGGTTCCTGCCCTTCGTCGCGCCCCTGTGCTTTGTCGTGGCGCTGAGCGACCTGCGCCAGATGCGTATCCCGAATTGGACGGTTGACCTGCTGGCGGCGATCTTCGTGATCGTCGGCCCGTTCCTGATGAGCTGGTCAGACTACGGCTGGCAGCTCGTCCATCTGCCAGCGGGCATTGCGCTTGGCTTTCTGTGCTACAGCGCTGGCATGGTGGGCGCAGGAGACGCCAAATTTGCAGGCGCCGCAGCCCCGTTCGTGGCCTTTGGTGATCTGTCGATCGTGGTCATGATCTTTTCGGCCATGCTGCTGGCCGGGTTCCTGACCCATCGCCTCGTCAAATACACCCCCCTGCGCCGACTGGCCCCCGATTGGAAAAGCTGGGATGTCGGCAGCAAATTTCCAATGGGGCTCTGCCTTGGTGGCACGCTTGTGGTCTACCTCATCCTTGGGGCACGGCTGGGTCAGGTCGCAACCGGCTGACCCCACCGCAGCTTGCTAAAATCCTGCCTATCTCGCACCGGCTTTCGCGGAATTGCACCAGCTTTGCCCCGCTTGTGCCACAGTGCTGAATAAACTCTTGCCTGACGCAGCCTGCGGGCTGCCGTTCTCAGCCGTCAGCGAGCAACAAGAAGGCAGGCCGCACCATGAACATGCAGACATCCGCCGTGATCGCGCCCCCGGCCCCGCGTGGCCTGGAACAGATGCAGCTCCCCCTCGTGATGATGCGGGACATTCTGCTCAAGACGATCTTTCGCAAGACCTGCGAAAACGTCAGCGAGATTGCCGCAGCCATCTGCCTGCCAATCCCCGTCACCCAGGAACTGGTGGACATCGCCCGCGAACAGAAACTGCTGGAAGCCACAGGCACGCTCAATGCGAATGCCGGCAATGAGATGGGCTATCAGCTGACAGACGCTGGCAAAGCGCGCGCAATGGATGCCCTCAGCCAGTCGGAATACTACGGCGCCATGCCAGTCCCGCTGGAGGTCTACCGCGAGCAGGTCAAACGCCAGTCGATCCGCAATATCCTCGTGACCCGCCAGCAGCTTGTTGATGCGATGGGCCATCTTGTGCTGCCCGACAGCCTGCTCGACCATCTTGGCCCCGCCGTCAGCGCCGGGCGCTCGATCCTGATGTATGGCCCGCCCGGCAACGGTAAATCTTCGATCTCAAACGGGATCCGCGACGCGCTTGGCGATCACGTCTATGTGCCGCGCGCCATCGAATACGCAGGCCAGGTCATCACCGTCTACGACCCGATCGTGCACAATGCAGTGCCTCTTCCGGAAGACGATCCAAACAGCCTGCGCCGCGCCCGCCGTTTCGACACCCGCTACGTGATGTGTGAACGCCCAACGGTGATCACCGGTGGCGAATTGTCCCTGAACATGCTGGATCTGGTCTACAACCCCACCGCACGCACCTATCAGGCGCCGCTGCAGCTGAAATCCACCGGCGGCATCTTTATCGTTGATGACCTTGGCCGTCAGGCAGAACCACCGCAGGCGCTGGTCAACCGCTGGATTGTTCCGCTGGAAGAAGGCCGCGACATCCTCGCCCTGCAATCGGGTGAAAAATTTGAAGTGCCCTTCGACACGCTGGTGATTTTCTCCACCAACTTCCACCCCAACGAGATCTTCGACCAGGCGGCCCTGCGCCGGATCTTCTTCAAGATCAAGATCGACGGACCGGACCAGGAAAACTTCCTCAAGATCTTTGCGATGGTCGCGCAGAAGAAGGGCGTGCCACTGGACGAAGCGGCCTTGGTGCATCTGCTGAAACGCAAATACCCGACCATCGACAACGTCTATGCCAACTACCAGCCGGTGTTCCTCATCGATCAGATGAAGGCGATCTGCGATTTTGAAGGCATCCCCTACCAGATGTCACCCGAGCTCATCGACCGGGCCTGGGCCAATATGTTCGTCAAGGACGAGCACATCGTCAAATGAGCCAGCCCAAAGTTTTTGAAAAACTTTGGCCAGAACGTTTAGAAAAGTTCTGCACCCGCGCCTAGATAAGTCGGATGAGCCGTCTTCCCGATGTTATCACCACTTGGTTCAGCTCACGTGGCTGGACCATCCATCCGCACCAGCAGGACATGCTGGCGCGCGCAGATGATCCTGCAACCCTGCTGATTGCGCCCACCGGCGGCGGCAAGACGATGGCCGGGTTTCTGCCGACTTTGGCAGAGCTCGCGGCCGGCTCTCATGACGGGCTGCATACGCTCTATGTCTCGCCGCTCAAGGCGCTGGCGGCGGACATCAAACGCAACCTGCGCACACCTGTCGACGAGATGGGCCTGCCCATCCGCATTGATGACCGCACCGGCGACACACCATCATCGCGCCGCCGCAGCCAGCGCGCCGATCCCCCCCATATCCTGCTCACCACCCCAGAGAGCCTTGCGTTGCTGACCTCATACGAGGATGCCCCGCGCATGTTTGCCGGGTTGAAACGGGTGGTCATCGACGAAATCCATGCGCTTGCGGAAAACAAGCGTGGCGACCAGCTGATGCTGGCGCTGAGCCGGCTGCAGGCGCTCTGCCCCGATCTGCGCCGCGTTGGTCTCTCTGCCACGGTGGATGACCCCGCCGCCATCGCCCACTATCTTGCCCGTCATCCCGACCCTTGTGATATCGTGCTCGCCGATCCCGGCCCCGCGCCCGATATCCGGATGCTGCAGACCGATGCCGCCCCACCCTGGGCGGGGGGCGGCGCGGCCCATGCCATCCCCGCCGTGCTGGAGCAGATCAAGGCGCACCAGACCACCTTGATCTTTCACAACACCCGCGCCCAGGCAGAGATCTTTTTTCGCAACCTCTGGCTCGCCAATGACGATGGCCTGCCGATCGGCATTCACCACGGCTCTCTGGATCGAGCCCAACGCGAACGGGTCGAGGCTGCGATGGTGCGAAACGAACTGCGCGCCGTTGTCTGCACCGGCTCGCTTGATCTGGGGATTGACTGGGGCAACGTGGATCTGGTGATCCAGATCGGCGCACCAAAGAACGTCAAACGACTGGTGCAGCGTATCGGCCGGGCCAACCACCGCTACAACGCCCCCTCCAAGGCGCTTCTAGTGCCAGCCAACCGATTTGAAGTGGTGGAATGTCTGGCCGCTCTGCAGGCCGTCGAGGCAAGCACGCTGGATGGCACGCCCCGCACGCACGGCCCGCGCGATGTGCTGTGCCAGCATATCCTGATCCGCGCCTGCGCCGGCCCCTTCTGCGCCGAAACCCTCTTTGCCGAGATCACCTCCGTCGGGGCCTACAGCGCGCTCAGTCGCGAAGAGTTCGACGACTGCCTCGCCTTCTGCGCAACCGGTGGCTACGCGCTGCGGGCCTATGACCAATGGCAGCGTCTGCTGCAACGCCCCGATGGCCAGTGGCAACTGCGCGACCCGCGCGCTGCGCAGCGCATCCGCATGAATATCGGCACCATCCAGGACGCTGACCTGCTCAAAGTGCGGCTGAAACGCAGCCGGGGCGGAAAACCACTTGGTGAAATCGAGGAAAGCTTTGCCGCCACGCTCAGCGCGGGCGACACCTTTCTGATCGGCGGCCAGATCGTGCGCTATGAGGGCCTGCGCGAAATGACGGTAGAGGTCAGCCGAAACGCCAGCAAAACCCCCAAGGTCGCGGTCTTCTCCGGCACGAAATTCGCCACATCAACCCAGCTGAGCGACCGCATCCTGACCATCCTCAAGCAGGACAGCTGGCCCGACCTTCCCCCCCACACGGCCCAATGGCTGGAGCTGCAGCGCTCTGTGTCACAGATGCCGCGGCGGGGTGAACTGTTGCTGGAGAGTTTTCCGTTCAAAGGCCGCGAACACCTCTGCGTCTACGGCTTTGCCGGGCGCAACGCGATGCAGACGCTGGGCCTGTTGCTCACCAAACGGATGGAGGAGCTGGGCCTCGACCCGCTGGGGTTCGTCGCCACCGATTATGCCACGCTCATCTGGGGGCTGGAGGAGATCACGGATGCCGAACCGCTCTTTGATGCACAGGCGCTGCGGGACGGTCTGGATGGCTGGCTGGCGGGCAATGCCGTGATGAAACGCAGTTTTCGCGCCGTTGCCACCATTGCCGGGCTCATTGAACGCAACACCCCCGGACAGCGCAAATCCGGGCGGCAGGCGACCTTTTCCTCCGACATCCTCTATGACACGCTGCGCAAATATGATCCCGACCATCTGCTGATGCAGATCACCCGGCAGGAGGCGCTGAGCGGTCTGGTGGACTTTGGCCGCATCGAGGAGATGCTGGCCCGCACCCGTGGCCGCACCCGGCTTCTTCGACTTGACCGGATCTCTCCGTTGGCGGCCCCGCTTCTGCTGGAGGTTGGCAAGGTGCCCGTCAAAGGGGCTGCACAGGAAAAGCTCCTGGAACGCGAAACAGAAGAGATGATGCGACGCGCAGGGCTCACCGATCTGCCTGGCTGATACGCCGAACGGACGCCCCTTGCACCTGCCCTGAAAACCGGCGATCACCAGACCATGAGCGGCTATTCCTTCTCCCTTGCTGGCGCAGATCTCATTGCCCTTGGCGCAGGCGCGCTGTGGTGGCCTGCACAGCAGCTGCTTTGCGTCTCTGACCTGCATCTGGGCAAATCCGAACGCCATCTCCGCCGTGGCGGTGCGGCCCTGCCCCCCTATGAAACCCGTGACACGCTGGATCGCCTCGGCGTATTGATCGGCAATCTGGCCCCGCAGACCGTGATCTGCCTGGGGGACAGTTTCGATGATGACGCGGCAGTTCAGGCCCTGGCAGAGAGCGAACGCTCAGCGCTTGAAGCACTGATGGCGCAGCGCCGCTGGATCTGGATCACCGGCAATCACGACCCCGCCCCTGTCGGCTTGGGGGGCGAGGCGCGAAACACGCTTGCGCTGGGGCCACTGATCTTTCGCCATATCGCCGAGCCGGGGTTTTCGCCACAGCCGCACGCAGCGGGCGAGGTCACAGGCCATTACCACCCAAAGGTACGCCTGCGCGGCGCCTCCCGCCCGGCCTTTCTCCTGGATCATCAGCGGCTAATCCTGCCCGCCTTTGGCACCTATACGGGTGGTCTGTGCACAACACATGCCGCACTGCGCGGCCTGATGGCAAAACAGGCCCTCGCCATCCTCACCGGCCCCCGCGCCCTGCCCTGCCCGATGCCACGCTAACGGGCCACGCCCGCCCGTGGCGCAACGTCACGGCCCCAGGTTGCGCATTTCACCGTAGCCTGCACCAGACCAGATGAGGGAGCGCACAGATGGACAACCGCATTCGCAACAGCTTTGCCAGCCAGACGATGATGCAGACACTGGGGGCCGAAATCACGGATGTGGGTCAGGGCAGCGTCACCATCACCGCCCCCATCCTGCCGGGCAGCCGCCAGCAGCATGGCGTCGCCCATGCCGCGCTCAGCTTTGCAATCGGTGACAGCGCTGCGGGCTATGCGGCCCTCACGCTGATGCCCGAAGACAGTGAGGTGATGACAGCCGAGATGAAGATCAACCTGCTCGCACCCGGCGCAGGGGACTATCTGCGTGCTACGGGCAAGGTAATCAAACCCGGTCGTCGTCTGGTGATTGTCACAGCCGAGGTCCACGCGATCACCGGCTCCGAAGAAAAGCTCGTCGCCCTATTGCAGGGCACGATGGTGCCGGTCACGCGCTGATCGGGGCACCTGTCACCTTTCCAAAAAAATACTCCCGCCGGAGGCGTTCCGGCGGGAGCCGATCTGTTCGGACTTCAGCGGTCTGCGCTTCAGGCGGTCAGCCCTTCCGGCTCTGCCAGGCCATTGGCGCGGCAGCAGGCGGTCACGGTGTTCGCGAGCAGGCAGGCAATGGTCATCGGACCAACGCCACCCGGCACCGGGGTGATCGCGCCTGCGCGTTCGGCGCAGGAGGCGAAATCGACGTCACCAACCAGCACGTTCTTGCCGTCACGTTCGATCCGGTTGATGCCCACGTCAATCACGGTGGCGCCTTCCTTGATCCAGTCGCCGGGCACCATCTCGGGGCGGCCCACAGCGGCAACCACGATATCTGCGCGACGCACGACGTCCGGCAGGTCTTTGGTGCGGCTGTGTGCGATGGTGACGGTGCAGCTATCGCCCAAGAGCAGCTGCGCCATCGGCTTGCCGACGATGTTGGAGCGGCCGATCACAACGGCATCCATACCCGACAGCGAACCGTGATAGTCGCGCAGCATCATCAGACAGCCCAGCGGGGTGCAGGGCACCATGGACTTCTGACCGGTGCCCAGAAGGCCAACGTTGGAAATGTGGAACCCATCCACGTCCTTTTCGGGCGCGATGGAGTTGATGATCAGGTCTTCGTTCAGATGACCCGGCAGCGGCAGCTGCACGAGGATACCGTGAACGGCAGGATCCTTGTTCAGCTGATCGACAACAGCCAGCAGATCCGCCTCGGACGTGTCCGCGTCCAACTTGTGCTCAAAGGAGTTCATGCCCGCTTCAACGGTCTGCTTGCCCTTGGAGCGCACATAGACCTGGGATGCGGGGTCTTCGCCCACCAGCACAACCGCCAGACCGGGGGTGATGTCGTGCTCTTCCTTCAGACGGGCCACGTGGCCTGCCACTTTCTCACGCACGGTGGCGGCAAAGGCCTTCCCGTCGATGATATTCGCTGCCATTGCTTTTGTCCTCTTGCTGCGCGCCAGGGGGGCTGCGCGTTACTCCTCGCGGATCACCCGCGCCTCGCGGGCAATCGACCAGTCCACCAGCTGCCGCCAGATCGTTTCGATCAGATCAGGGTCAAGCCCTGTGGCCTCGGCTGTGGTCCGGGCATTCATGACCACCTCTTCGACACGGGCCGGGATGCGGGCTGGCCAGCCGTTCTCCGTCTTCAGCTCGATCGCGCGGTCGATGTAGCTGGCCCGCTCGGCCAGACGCGCGATCAGTTCACGGTCCAGCTGGTCGATCTGCTGCCGCAACGTTGCCATGTCGGCACAGTCCTGCGGCGGGTGTCGTTCAGTCATCGCTTCAAACTCCTGCGGCCCGGGGAGGCTCCCCGGGCCGCAGATTGCCTATTTCAGGCCTTAGAACAAGCCTTCGATCTGGCCTGCTTCGTTCAGGCGGATCGATTCCGACGCAGGTTTGCGCGGCAGACCCGGCATGGTCATGATCTCACCGCAGACCACAACGATAAAGCCGGCACCTGCGGACAGGCGAACTTCACGAACCGGAACCGAGTGACCGGTCGGAGCGCCGCGCAGGTTCGGGTCGGTGGAGAAGGAGTACTGGGTCTTTGCCATGCAGACCGGCAGGTTGCCGTAGCCCGCGTCTTCCCACTCTTTCAGCTGGTTGCGGATCTTCTGGTCGGCCAGAACCTCGTCAGCGCGGTAGATGCGCTTGGCGATGGTTTCGATCTTCTCGAAGAGCGGCATTTCGTCCGGGTAGATCGGGGAGAAGTTGGCAGAGCCACCTTCGACGATCTCGACAACTTTTTCCGCCAGCGGAGCGGAGCCTTCCGAACCCAGTTCCCAGTGACGGGACAGAACCGCTTCGCAACCGTGGGTCGCAACATAGTCCTTGACCGCCTGGATCTCTGCGTCGGTGTCGGTGACAAAGTGGTTGATCGCAACCACAACCGGCACGCCGAAGGATTTGACGTTCTCGATGTGACGGCCGAGGTTTGCACAGCCTTTGTTGACCGCTTCGACGTTTTCCGCGCCGAGGTCGGCCTTGGCAACGCCACCGTTCATCTTCATCGCGCGCACGGTCGCAACCAGAACAACCGCATCGGGCGCGATGCCTGCCTTGCGGCACTTGATGTTCATGAACTTCTCGGCACCAAGGTCCGCACCAAAGCCTGCTTCGGTGACAACATAGTCAGCCACTTTCAGCGCGGTCTTGGTTGCGATCACGGAGTTACAGCCGTGGGCGATGTTTGCGAACGGGCCACCGTGAACAAACGCCGGGTTGTTTTCCAGGGTCTGCACCAGGTTCGGCTGCATCGCGTCTTTCAGCAGAACGGTCATTGCGCCTTCTGCCTTGATGTCGCGGCAGTAAACCGGAGTCTTGTCGCGGCGGTAGGCCACGATGATGTCGCCCAGACGCTTTTCCAGATCCTTGAGGTCGTTGGCCAGGCAGAGGATCGCCATGACTTCGGACGCCACGGTGATGTCAAAACCGGTTTCACGCGGGAAACCGTTGGACACGCCACCCAGGGACGCAGTGATCTGACGCAGAGCACGGTCGTTCATGTCGACCACACGACGCCATGCAACACGACGGATGTCGATTTCGCACTCGTTGCCCCAGTAGATGTGGTTGTCGATCATTGCCGACAGCAGCGAGTGGGCAGAGGTGATGGCGTGGAAGTCACCGGTGAAGTGGAGGTTCATTTCCTCCATCGGAACAACCTGTGCGTAACCGCCACCAGCAGCACCACCCTTCATGCCGAAGTTCGGGCCGAGGGACGCTTCGCGGATACAGATCATCGCGTTTTTGCCGATGCGGTTCAGACCGTCACCCAGACCAACGGTGGTGGTGGTCTTGCCTTCGCCCGCAGGCGTCGGGTTGATCGCGGTCACGAGGATCAGCTTGCCGTCTTCTTTGTCTTGGACGGAGTTGATGAAGTCCTGGCTTACCTTCGCCTTGTCGTGGCCGTAAGGCAGCAGGTCGGCGCTGGAAATGCCGATCTTTTCACCAATTTCCTGGATCGGGCGCTTCTGCGCCTCGCGGGCGATTTCAATATCCGACTTGTAGCTCATGTCAGGGTTCCTGAATTTTGAGGTCGCAAAAAGTAACGGCACAGCCGTGCCGGTTTCCCGCCAGACTTAGCTCTTCTGCGACATTCTGTGCGCGTGATTTCCGACATGATGGTGCATTGAAACGGCGTTCATTCACGCTAGGGCAGTCAAAGATCGCCTATCCGGCCGCTCTGACGTCTATGTGCGTCAATGCGGGACCGACTCAGCCCTTCCAGGCGGGCTGATCGGGGACAAACAAACGCAGTTGATCCCCGATTTTCAGCGCCCCGGGGCGCTCAACCCAGGCCATCACACCGCGACGACCACTTGCCGCTGGCTTGAACTTTGGACCGAAGCCCTTGTGATCTTTCTCAATTTCCTTGCCCGGAAAAATGCAGGGCCGGTTTTCCAGATCGACTGTCAACGTCACGCCATCCGGCCCCTGCAGGCGGCTTGATGGGGGGATGTGGCTGAAATCGGGAATACCTTTAAGGACAATTGTGGCGCCCAGATAGATCGGATCCAGCGTCTCCATCCCCATGTCGGCGGCCATCTGTGCCATCTCTTCTGCCGACAGGATGCTCAACTGACGAAGATTGCGAATCTCGGTTCCCTCTGGATGCAGATTGCGCACCCGCACGCAGGACTTGCGCAGCGCACCCTGATGGCGTTCACCTGCGATACCATCAAAGCCAAGGGTCAGCGCCTGATCTGCAACCGACCGCAAGCCGCCGGTCTCTTGTGGAACATGCCCAAGCCACGTGATTTCTGCGACGAATTCTGTTTCCCGCAAAACCGGCATGGTCTCGTTCCTTCCCTGCACCATCAGTGATTGCGCCAACCCTAGGAACGCACGGCCGGAATAGAAAGGGCGAATTGCCCCAAACCCTTTTGCGAAAATGAAAAACCCGGACGTCTGGTCAGACATCCGGGTTCAGCGTTTTCAGGGTTCTGATCCTGCAGCGATCAGGAGGAGGGTTCCGGCTCCAGCCCGCCATCATCCTCAGAAGTGGTTTTCTTCGGCTTTGCCTTGGGGATCGCAGTGACCGATGCGTTGCCCGCATCACTGTCATCGCTTTCACCATCATCAGAATGCGGAGGCTCACCGTTCATCACGCGCTTGATCTCGTCACCGGTCAGCGTTTCGTATTCCAGAAGCCCCTGCGCCAGACGCTCCCATTCGGTGTTCTTGTCCTTCAGGATCTGCAGCGCACGCGCATACCCCTCCTGGATAAAGCGTTTCACCTCTTCTTCGATCAGCTCTTTGGTGTTGGCCGAAACCGAGAAGCCAGCGGTGTTGCCCGAATAACCTTCTGCCGCTTCGCGGTAGTCGATGTTGCCGACCTTGTCAGACATGCCCCACTGCAGCACCATCGCCCGCGCAAGCGCCGACGCCTGCTGAATGTCACCTGCCGGGCCGTTGGACACGTGGTCTTCGCCGTATTTGATGACCTCAGCGGCCTTGCCCGCCATCGTCATCGCCAGCTTTTGCTGACACTCGTCACGGTGATAGTTCAGACGGTCCATTTCCGGCAGCGAAACAACCATACCCAATGCACCACCGCGCGGGATGATGGTCGCCTTGTAGACGGGATCACACAGCGGCAGCTCAAGGCCGACAACGGCGTGACCTGCTTCGTGATAGGCGGTCTTTTCCTTCTGATCTTGAGTCAGCACCATCGACCGGCGCTCTGCCCCCATCATCACCTTGTCCTTCGCGTTTTCGAAGTCCTCCATGGTGACAAACCGGCGACCCACGCGCGCTGCCATCAAAGCGGCCTCATTGACGAGGTTCGCAAGATCCGCACCGGAAAAGCCGGGCGTGCCGCGCGCGATAATGCGCAGATCGACGTCGGGGCCAAGCGGGGTCTTGCGCGCATGAACGCCCAGGATCTTTTCGCGGCCCTTGATGTCAGGGTTGCCAACGGTCACGTTGCGGTCAAAACGGCCCGGACGCAGCAAAGCGGGGTCCAGAACATCGCGGCGGTTGGTGGCCGCAAGGATGATAACACCCTCGTTGGCCTCAAAGCCGTCCATTTCGACCAGCAGCTGGTTCAAGGTCTGTTCGCGTTCGTCGTTACCGCCGCCATAGCCCGCGCCACGGTGGCGACCAACGGCGTCGATCTCGTCGATAAAGACGATGCAGGGCGCGTTTTTCTTGGCCTGCTCGAACATGTCGCGCACGCGGCTTGCGCCAACACCCACGAACATCTCGACAAAGTCGGAACCGGAGATGGTAAAGAACGGAACCCCTGCCTCGCCCGCGATCGCGCGCGCCAGCAGTGTCTTACCGGTACCCGGAGGGCCAACAAGCAGCGCACCCTTGGGGATCTTGCCGCCCAGACGCGAGAATTTCTGCGGGTTGCGCAGGAATTCCACGATTTCCTCCAGCTCTTCCTTCGCCTCATCAATGCCTGCAACGTCATCAAACGTTACCCGACCGTGCTTTTCGGTCAGCATCTTGGCCTTGGATTTGCCAAAGCCCATGGCGCCACCTTTGCCGCCACCTTGCATGCGGTTCATGAAATAGATCCACACACCGATCAGCAGAAGGAACGGCAACAGCGTCAGCAGGAAGGATTGGAACCCGGACTGCTGCTGTTTCTCGGCGCGCACGGGGATATCGTTCTGGATCAGAAGCGACGTCACCTCGGCGTCGCCGGGCTTGATGGTTATGAAGTTCTGGCCGTCCGATGTGGTATAGCGCACCTGTTCCCCATCCAGGGTCACAGTGCTGACATTGCCGTTTTCAACAGCGCTGACAAAATCGGAAAAGGTCCGCTCACGGCTCTGCATGGTGCTGCCGGAACCACTGAACAGATTGAACAGCGCCAGCACCAGAACGAACAGAACAACCCAGAAGGCGATATTACGTACGTTGCCCAAGGAAAAAATCTCCCAAAATTCGAGACCACCCTGCAAGGGGGCCTTCGTTGTCCCTTAAAATAGGGATCCTTCGATAAGGTTCAATGCGATAAAAGAGCTGCGAAGAACTCTTCGCCGTTGCGGACCTCTTCCGCGATCCATCCTTGGGCAAAACCTGCCGATGGTGCGGCCACCAGATGGTGGTTCTGCCAGACCGCCGGCGTGGCCTCCAGAACCGGTCCGGGCAGGCCCGTGCTGCGCCAGTCAGGCACCTGTGCCAGCCCGACGGAACCAAGCGCGCGCACCTGATGGCCGTGGATGTCGCCGCCATAAATCCGCCAGCGCCCGTCCCAGGTGGCGCCGGGTTCGACAACCTCGTCAGCCACGCGCTTTACCTCCCGGCAGATCCAGACTTTCTGCACCCGCGTCAGGATCCGGCAGCCTGCAAGGGTAAAGGAGCCACCCTGCCGGGCCGTCCGTTGCGCCTGCATCATCGGATCGCGCCGCGGTGGATAGACAGCGCCACCTACCCATTGCACCGCCCGTACCAGCAGACGATGCGCAATTTCATCCGGCAGGGTGCGAAACTCCCGCTGGTCGATGACAATGGCACCATCGCGGATCTCCAGCATCTCGCGCGCGGCTAGAAACGTATACCAATCCAGCGCTTCACGGGCGGCACCCAGATTCTGCGCCACCGCAGCCAGACGTTCCACCGTCAGGCCAATCGGAGCCAGAGACGCCATTGCCTGACGAATGCGGATCCGCTCAAACCGCGTGTCTTCGTTGCTCGGATCATCAACCCAGGCGACCTGTTTCTTGCGCAGATAGGCCCGCAGCTGGTCACGGGTCACATCCAGCAGGGGGCGCATCAGGGATACGCCCTCCATCGCCCGCATACGCGGCATCGCCGACAGACCCGACACGCCAGAGGCCCGGCCAAGGCGCATCAGCAGGGTTTCGGCCTGATCGTCCGCCGTATGGCCAAGAGCGATGACCGACAGATCGTTGATCCGCGCCCAATTGGTCAAAAGCCCATAACGCGCATGGCGCGCTTCATCCTGCAGGTTGCCCCCTTCCGGGCGATCCCGCCATTCCAGAACGTCGTGGGACAGGCCGAGTTTTGCGGCCTCAGCCGCCACCATCATCGCCTCATCATGCGAGCCATCACGCAGACCATGATCGACCGTCGCGACACAAAGCGTCACGCCGACATCCGCAAAACAATCGTGCAGCAGATGCAGGAGCGCCATCGAATCGCCCCCACCAGAGACCGCGACGCCCATGCGCGCCGGCAGGGCAGATCTGAACTGCTCCCGCACGACGGCATGGATATCGCGCCTTCGCCCGCTCAATTGCAGGCCAGTTTCGCGCGTTCAGCCTCTGCTGCGGCCACGGCCTCGGAGGCGGGGAACCGCCCCCCAACTTCGGACAGGGTCACGCAGGCCTGACTGGTCTGGCCCAGACGCCCCAACGCCGCCCCCAGTTCAAACAGCGCATCCGGCGCCGTCTGACCTGCCGGGTTGGCGGAAAACGCGGCCAGATAGGCACGCGCTGCTTCACGGGTGTCGCCCAGCCCATCCAGCGCCTTGCCGCGGTGGTATTCCGCCGCAGAGGTCAGCGGGCTGCCGGGATAGGCCAGGGTGAAGGCAACAAACTGCTCTGCCGCCGCCTGATAGCTTCCCTCATCAAGGGCGGCCTTGGCGGCGTCAAAGTCGCGCTGCTCGCCGACCGCCAGCTCGGTATCGACAGGCGCCGATCCCGGCGTTGCAGGCAGGGCGGGTTCCGCGCCCGTTCCGCCTTCTGGCAGATCCACACCGCCAAGCGTGGTGGTTTCGCCAAGCTGAGAGATATCGCCGCCTTCCAGCTCAACCAGACGGAACTCCAGATCGCCGATCCGGTTGGTCCCGTCCTGCACAACACGCTCGACCTTAAAGGACAGCTGTTCCGTCTGGGCGGTGAGGCGCTGCAGCTCTTCTTCGATGGCGGTGACACGATCCAGAACGCTGTTGCCCGACAGGTTGACCTGCGGGCTGCCCGTGGTGGACATCTCACGCTTCAGGCGCTGGATTTCCACATGCAGGATCGTCAGCTCCTGCCGGATGTCCGCAAGGGTCTGCTGATCCTGCGCTGTCGCCTTCAGCGGGGTGATCGCAACCGCAAATGCCAGGCTCAGCGCGGTGGCCGCGGCAGGAACAAAAGAACGCATCCGCATCCCCTTATCCTGTCAGACCACCTGCCAGCACCGTTACGGCGCGGCGGTTCTTGGCATAGCAGGCCTCGTTCGAGCAGATCTCCAGCGGGCGTTCCTTGCCATAAGAGACGACTTGCAAGCGGCTACCTGCAACACCTTGGGAAATCAGAAATTCCCGCGCGGCGTTGGCGCGGCGGGCGCCCAGTGCAAGGTTGTATTCGCGGGTGCCCTGTTCATCGGCGTGGCCTTCAATGGTCACGATGTAATCCGGGTTGGACGTCAGCCAGCGCGCCTGCCCCACCAAAGTGGCCTTGGCCGCCTCAGACAGGGTGGATTGATCGACGGCAAACAGCACACGGTCGCCGACTTCCTGCTGGAAATACGCGGGGCTTTGCGGGTCAAGCTGCCCTGGCGCCCCAATCCCTGCGCCCGGACCGCTGCCACCATAGGCGTCTGTGTCATCCCAAGGGTTGCCACTACATGCTGCAAGCCCCAGGAGAGCCGCCACCAAAAATGCCTTCTTCAAACCACTCATCTTAAACGCCTCGTCCCATTCCATTTGTTGCACCAGATTTAACACAGGCCCGGTGCGGGTGCCACTTTGGTCTTGTTACATCTCGGTGATCGCCCTGCCCGCCAAAGGGTCACGGGCGATCTGCCAATTTAATTCTGAAGCGGAGACCACGCCGGGTCTGACGCCCCATCGGGGGTGCGCACAGGCTTGAGATTTCGGCCAGTGATGTCCACCGAATACAAAAGCGCACGCCCGTTTTCCCCCTGGGTTTCACGGGTGAACATGATGACCCGTCCATTGGGCGACCAGGTTGGCCCCTCATCCAGGAAGGAGGCGGTCAACAGGCGCTCTTCGCTGCCATCGGTGCGCATCACCCCGATATGGAACCGGCCCTTGTTCTGCTTGGTAAAGGCGATCAGATCACCGCGCGGGGACCAGACAGGGGTGCCATAACGCCCTGCCCCAAAACTGATCCGCCGGGCCTCTCCGCCGGAGGCGGGCATCACATAAAGCTGCGGCGCACCGGACCGGTCGCTTTCAAAGACGATCTGGCTGCCATCGGGGGAATAGGACGGTGCCGTCTCGATCGAGGGGGCGCTGGTCAGGCGCTGGCGTGCGCCGCTGTTGATGTCCAGCGTGTAGATGTCGGTATTGCCGCCCTGCGCCTGCGAATAGACCACCGTGCGCCCATCCGGAGCAAAGCGCGGCGCAAAGCTCATGATGCCATTGTCCGAAGACAGCACGCGCCGCTGAACGCTGCCCACATCCAGAACATGGATCTGGGGAAAGCCGCTTTCGTAGCTGGTGTAAAGAACCCGGTCGCCAGTGGGCGAAAACCGCGGCGCCAGCACAATAGAGGCGCTGTTGGTCAGATACTGAACATTTGCGCCGTCATAATCCATGATCGCCAGCCGCTTGCGGCGATCATTCTTCGGGCCGCTTTCGGAGACAAACACCACGCGGCTGTCGAAATAGCCGCTTTCGCCGGTAATGCGGCTATAGATGACATCCGCCACCTTATGGGCCATGCGGCGCCAGCCGTCGGTGGTGCCTGCAAACTGCAGACCGCTGCCCAGCTCTTTCTCTGCAAACACATCGTGACCGCGGAACCGCACCGTCAGCCGATTGCCATTGACGCTCAGCCCGCCAGTGATCAGCGCCTGAGCATTGATCGCCTTCCAGTCGGCATAGCTGACGGGGCTGTCAAAATTGCTGATCTTCGAGATATGCGCCGATGCCGGGATTTCGCGGAACAGGCCCGTCCCGCTCAAATCTGCGGCAATCACCCGCGAGATTTCCCGCGCCAGTTCAGCAGCGGCAGGGGTTTCGGGCACAAAGTCGGGCACCGCATAAGGCAGCGGTTCAATGACACCATCGGTGATCTCGATCCGAAGGGGGCCATCTTGCGCCTTGACCGGCTGTCCGGTCCCCATGATCGCCGCCCCCACAAGGGCCGCACCCATCGCAAGGCTCGCCAGATATGTCCTCATCTGTTCCGCATCCTTTCGGGATTGAAGGTCATTTCGATATTACGCCACTGGGCGTATTTGTCAGACGGAAGTTGGAAACCACGCGCACCACAGCGCAAAATCGCCCGTCGTGCCGCGCCAAAGGCCTGATTGGCCGCAGCGCCGGATCCGCCGGTGCTGGACAAAAGGCGGATACTGCCCTCCTCCGGGCGGCCCTCAGGCGTCAGCGACAGCGCCACCACCACGGTGGTGCGCAGCGCCTCTGACGACAGCGACCCGACGTTCCAGCAGTTCTGCACCGCAAGGCGCAGCGCCTCTCGCTCGCCCGGGGTCAGCGGTGGCCCCGAAGGTTCGGGCGCAACAACATCCCCTCCGCCTGCAAGCGCAGCCGCCAGCGCATCCTCAACCGCGGCGGCCCGATCTTCCTGCGGTTCCGGCTCCGACGGTGCAGCGGGCTCTGGTTCGCGCGCAGCCGTGGTCTGCGGCGCGGGATCGGGCTCTGGCTCGGGTGTGGGTGCAGGGCGATTGGGGCGGGCCTGCGGGCGCAGGGATCGCTCTGGCGCGGCGCTTGCCACCTGATCGGTATCGGCCTCTGTTTCTTCGGTCACAATCCGGTCGTTGGCCGCCGCTTCGGCGGTTTCTTCCTGCGCGTCCTGATTGGTCTCGCTGCCGGGTGCAGTGGCGATTTCAGGCTGTGCGACATCGTCAATGCGCACGTCCGGCTCTGGCGGCGCAACCGGTGTTGGCGCCACACGATCGGTTGGGCGCAGCTGCGGGGTTTCTGCCACATCGGGCACAAGGCTTGGTGTCTGCGGCGGCTCTGGCGCGGCAGGCGCTGTCACCGGCGGGGTCGGTTCTGGCTGCGGCTCTGGCACATCGGCCACTTCGGGATCCGGCGCAGGTGGCGTGACGGGATCAGGTTGCGTCACCGCAGGTTCGGCAGGCGCAGCGGGCGGTGTGACCTCCGGCGGGGTCTCCGTCTCTGGCGGGGTCAAAGGCGCAGCGCTGTCCGCAATCACCGGCGCAGCGCGCTGCTGGCTCAGGCGGGCGAATTCTTCGGTTGAGATGATGGATACATCCTGCACTGCCATCGGCAGCGGTTCCGACGGAAACCAGGCGCCGAACACAACCCAGCCCGCCAGCAATCCGTGGCCTGCAAGAGAGATCTTGGTTCCGGTCTGCACACCCGTGCCCCGCTTATTGACCGCTGTCGTCGACAGCCCGCCCATCAAGGGTCGGGCCACCCACATCCGTCACCAGGCCAACGCTGGAAAATCCACCTGCGTTCAAAGCGCCCATCACCTGCATCACCGCCTCATACGGGATCGCCCCATCAGCGCGCAGGAACACCTGATCCGATGACCGCTCTGCCGCGATGGCGCGCAGTTTCGCCACCAGCTCATCCGCGGCCACCGGCGTTGTCTGGATCTGAATTTCGCCAGCCGCCGTCATGGTAACGGTCAGCGGCTCTTCCTCGTCTCCCGGCAACGCGCCAGCTGCGGTTTTGGGCAACTCAACCGGCACACCCACGGTCAGCAAGGGGGCCGCCACCATAAAGATGATGAGCAGTACCAGCATCACGTCAACAAAGGGTGTGACGTTGATTTCCGACATGGGGCGCGCACGGCCGCGCCGCCGCCCCCGGCGCCGCCCGTTCGCGGCATTGGGCTGAACCGACGCACCCATGGCTCAGGAATCCAGCTGACGGCTGAGAATGGTTGCAAACTCGTCGGCAAATGCCTCGTAGCTGCCGATGATGCGATCACTGTCAGCGCTGAGTTTGTTGTAGAAAATCACCGCCGGGATCGCCGCCAGCAGGCCAAGCCCCGTCGCCATCAGCGCCTCGGCAATGCCCGGCGCCACAACGGCGAGGTTGGTGTTTTGCTGTTCTGCAATCTCGATGAACGCCGTCATGATGCCCCAGACAGTCCCGAAGAGACCGACAAATGGCGCGGTCGAGCCGATGGTCGCGAGGATAGACAGACCGCTTTGGACGCTTTCGCTTTCCTTGGCGATGGCAACATCCATCGACCGTTCGATCCGCGCCTGCGCGCCCGCGATCAGCGCCCCGTCGGTGCGGTGGCTGCGGCGCCATTCGGTCATGCCAGCTGCAAAAATGCGTTGGGACTGGCCCTTTGGCTGTGGGCCGATGTCGTCAAACAGCCCATCCAGCGGCTCGCCCGACCAGAAAGCGCGGTCAAACTCAGCCGCCTCGCGGCGGGCCTGACGATAATTGATGAGCTTTTGCAGGATGATGGCCCAGGACCAGATGGAGGACGCCACCAGCATCACCATCACCAGCTTGACGGTGACCGTCGCGCGTTCGAATAGCCCCCACATGGAGAAATCAATCTCCTGCGCCAACGCCAGAGTTTCTGCTTCCATGGACCTGCTCTATGTTTTTGGCCGTTTTTCAGCCGTTTCTCGGCTTTCATTTGGCAAAAGGCTAACGCAGTTCAAGGCCAAAAGCCAATGAAACAGCTGTGACGGCAGGAATTGTTACAGCAATGCGCGAATCTCTGCCGGAAGCCGGATCGGCGCGCCTGTCGCGGCGTTCACGCAAACCACCGTGACCTCTGCACGAAACAGCTCTGTCTCGCCACGAAACACCTGCTGCGACATGGTGAGCCGCGCAGGCGTGACCTTTTTCACCTCGGTTTCGATCAACAGCTCTTCGTCGAATTTGGCGGGCGCGAGGTAATCTGCCTCAATCCGGCGCACCACCCAGATCAGACCGGCGTCGCGCATGGCGTTCTGGTCATTGCCCAGATTACGCACCCAGTCACTGCGGGCGCGTTCGATGAACCGCAGATAATTGGCGTGATAGACGATCCCGCCCATGTCGGTGTCTTCATAGTACACACGTACCGGAAAGCGATGGATCATTGGGGCGGTCTCCTGCCGGGCGGGCCTGTGGTTGGTCAGTGTTTGGTGGGTCCAGGGTCACCCGCTGGCGGATCAATCGGGGCCTGCAGACGCGCAAACAGCCGCAGCGCATGTGACGGGTCAGCCGCGGCAACCGGCATCATCCGGTCGTATGCTGCGGCGATGACGCCCGCGATGTCAGGGCGCAGGATGGTGGCGCCGGTGTCGGGGATCACGGCCAGGGGCGAGGTCTCGGCAAAGGCGCTGTCGCCCCACATCAGGATCGCCTGAACCGCTTGCGTCAGGGCCAGGGTCTCGGCTGGCAATTTGGCCATCGCACCGCTCATGCGCAGGAAGACGAAACAGGCCTGAATGGCCCCCTGATCGTCAAATCGAAAAGCACGGTATTGGCTGGCATCCGCCGCCTTCAGCCGCGCCAGCAAGGGATCAAGCCCCGGAATCAGCCGGTCCAGATCGGGCACACCCATCAGTTCGTCCCAATCGCGGAAAAAGAACACCATCAGGTTTGAACCCAGCTCCGGATCGGTCTCTGCCATCTGGTGTCCGGCGAGGGTCACCACCGCCTCGATCGCGCCTTTCACGGTGGCCAGCGTGCTGTCCTCTACGCCAAAGACGATCGGCGCGATGGGCCGCCCCCAGCGGGCAAAGGCATAAGACCCGTCCACGCGGGTAAACAGGGCTTCGATCTCGGCTGGGGTCATCATGCGGCTCTCTACTCAGACTGCGGTCCTATGGGGGCTTAATGCCCGCTCACGGGCTCAACGGCAAGGGTTGCGACCTGCCGCCGCCCAGCATCTTCTGGCCTGAAATATCCCCGCCGGAGGCAGCGCCGCGTCTGGCGCGGCGCCTCATTCGAGAGCCTGTCACGTAGGTCAGCAGCCATGACCAAATGTTTCGCGTGCGAAACATACGCTAAAATTGAAATGAATTTTTCAAATCCACCTTAAGGCTTTGACGCAGGGGTTGCGCCAGGCTGAAAGCCACCTGACGCCAATACGCGACAACTGACGCGCTATAGCAGCAAATCACCCTGGGTACGCGGTGGGCGCATTCCCAGATGCTCCCAGGCCTTGTGGGCCAGCATCCGACCCCGTGGCGTGCGCTGGATCAGACCCTGTTGCAGCAGGTAGGGCTCGATCACCTCTTCCAGCGCATCGCGGCTTTCGCTGAGGGCTGCCGACATGGTTTCGATCCCGACCGGACCGCCCCCATAGTTCTCAGCGATCATCCGCAGATAGCGGCGGTCGGCGCCATCCAGCCCCAGTTGATCCACCCCCAGACGCGTCAACGCGCCATCGGCCAGATCCCTTGTGATGGTGCCATCGCCCTCGACAACCGCGAAGTCCACGACGCGGCGCAGGAGCCGGCCAGCGATTCTGGGGGTGCCGCGGGCGCGCCGCGCGATCTCGCGGGCGCCATCGTCATCGGCGGGGGCGCCCAGTTTGCGGGCATTGCGGCTGACGATCTCGAACAGCTCGTCAATGGTGTAGAACTGCAGGCGTGTCGGGATGCCAAAGCGGTCGCGCAGGGGGGTCGTCAGGAGCCCCATGCGGGTGGTCGCGCCAACAAGGGTAAAGGGCTGCAGCTCAATCCGCACGGTGCGCGCGGCCGGGCCTTCGCCGATCACCAGATCCAGCTCGAAATCCTCCATCGCCGGATATAGCACCTCCTCCACTGCCGGGTTCAGCCGGTGGATTTCGTCGATGAACAGCACGTCGCGGGCCTCAAGATTGGTGAGGATCGCCGCAAGATCGCCGGCCTTGGCCAGCACCGGGCCGGATGTCATGCGAAAATTCACGCCCAGTTCACGCGCGACGATCTGAGCGAGCGTGGTCTTGCCGAGGCCCGGAGGCCCGTGGAACAGCGTGTGGTCCATTGCCTCGCCCCGGCGGCGCGCGGATTCAATAAAGACGCGCAGGTTGGCGCGGGCCTCGGCCTGGCCGATGAACTCCCCCAGCCCCTGCGGACGCAAGGCGCGGTCATTTTCGGCGGCGCTGTCTTCGGGCAGGGGCGCGGGGCGCAGGGTGGGATCGGCGTCAATCATAATCATTTCCCCTGGCATAAAGGGCAGCACCCGGCCGCGGGCGGTCGGGCGATACATTGGAATTTAACGCCCATACGCCTCACCCCTTCGGCGCCAGGAGACGCAGGGCGGCGCGGATCAGCTCTGCCTCGTTGGCGTCCGGATAGGTGGCCGCCGCCTCTGCAACCGCTGCTGCGGCATCTGATGGGCCATAGCCGAGGTTGCCAAGCGCCGACAGCGCACCGGCTGAGGCCGCAGCCGCACCGGAGGGTTGCTTTGGCGGGGCCTTGCGGGGCTTTTTCGCAGGCTCTACCGGATCGGCGGGTTCGACCACATCCAGGCCGGGGCCATCCATCGCGTCTGCCACGGTGCCACCCATCGCCATCACGCCCGGTGCCTTGTCCTTCAGA
>Ga0160419_100027_pt1 | contig 88593 bp, 79 predicted proteins | sample CelAP2metagpilot_2_FD_108196 | JGI IMG/M metagenome (GOLD analysis project Ga0160419, IMG submission 108196) | Phycosphere-associated microbial communities from Cellana algal ponds in Kailua-Kona, Hawaii, USA - Cellana AP2-4-25 metagenome pilot ...
AGGAGGAGGAGGAGGAGGAGGAGGAGGAGGAGAAGCAGCAGCAGAACCTCCCGGGACGCCCACCATCTCGATGCCATGTGCGGATGGCATGCGAGAGTTCCCCTCACCCGTCTTCCGCACAGGGGTCAAGCTCCGACACCCCCCCAGCGAGCAACACCGACACCTCTCCTCCTCTGCCTCCAGAAAAGGGGCGTACACGCACGCCTCGGGCGGCTCCTCCACCTCCTCCTCCACCTCCTCCTCCTGTCGCTCTCCCGCTCTCTTTGAGCCCCAAAGCGTCAACAAGCAAGGAGTCCGTCGCTCACTGCACGCGCCTTACCTGGCACCCCTCATCCCCCCTTTCCCTTCCTCCCCTCTGCTGGAAAGCGTCGACCGAGGGCAACAGCCCGACGAGCACCACACCTCCTTCGCTTCCTCCACTGCCACCCCGGCCATGCACAGCCCCTCCCTTCTCCACCGCCACCCGACCACAGCAGGGGCCACGGGCAGAAGCAGGAATAGCAGCAGCAGCAGCAGCAGCAGCAGCAGCAGCAGCAGTAAGATGGGTAGTAGCAACACCAATCGCTCCCTCGCTCTTCTCCGAGGCAGTGGTACTGTTGCTCGCTCCCCTTCCTACTCGGCTGCGTCTGCCGCTGCTTCTGCGCGTTCCGACGATCCCACCCCAGAACTGACCTCGCCCGCGAAGACTCCTTTCCGTGTTCTCCCCTCGGGGGGAGGGGAGAGTGGAGGTGATGGAGGAGGAGGGGAGGGAGGGAGTGAAGGAGGGACGCCGAGTACGGCTAGATGCATTCGATTGTTGCAATTCCCACCTTTGAGCGCTGGGGGGACAGTTCGAGGAAGGATGGAGGGAGGAATAGAAGGAGGGAGGAGCAGTAACGGTCGTAGGTCCATGAGTCGGACGCCTGCAGGAGGGGCTGCGGCTGCTGTTGCTGGAGGGGAGGGAGTGAGAGAGGGAGGGGAGGATGTGATGGTGATGGGGGAGGAGGAAAGTTTTACGGCCAATTATCCTGACTTGATCCGTCACTCGACGAGCTTCGTCTTCTCACCCAACCGGCTGCTAGGGCTGGGGTTGGATGAGGACGGGAGGGAAGGAGGGAGGGAGGGAGGGCCTCGGTACTACTTGCGGAGTGCGGAGAAGAAGGCGAGGGAGTTGGCGATCGCAAAGAAAGAGGAGGAGGCGGCGGCAAGACGGGCAGCGGCGGCTCGTGCTCTGGCTGCGGCCAGACGAAGCCCGCGGCTTGCGTCTCTGAGCAAAAGCCCCACAAGCAGTGCAATGAGCGTAGTTGCATCGTCTGCTTCTACAACGACCATGCCGTCCTCTTCCCCCTCGGTGGTGGCGTCGACCGTCCAAACTCCCGTGAGCAACACGCGGAAGTCCCCCCGCATCGCGCGGATGGCGTTGGAACGAGAGGGTGGGAGTGTGCAGCATGGGCCAGGACGAGGCGGTTTGTTTGCGTCTGATGTAGAGGCGGAGGCCGAAAACGGAGGTAGGGAGGGACCCGTGTGTCGACCGATCCCCGCGGTGGGGTCCGATGAATACGCAAAGACACCAAGCTTTATTCAGATGCAAGTGACCAGAGAGATGTTGAATGGGGCGATTGGCGCGTTTAATGCCTATGTGCGGGAGAGGACAGGAGGGAGGAACGGGGAGATGGACGCCTTGCCTTTGGATAGGGTGACGGAGGTGATTGCACAGGGGGATGCGGGCAAGACGGTATTGCTCTCTCTCATTCATTTGAAGCGGGTGGGTATCTCTGTGACAGCGCAGGGGCAGAAGGCGTACAAAATTTGGAAGTAAGGGAGGGAGAGAGAAAGGGAGAAAAGTAGAGAGAGAGAACGAGAGAGAGAGAGAGAGAGAGAGAGAGAGAGAGAGAGAGAGAGAGAGAGAGAGAGAGAGCGAGTGAATGAGAGAGTGTGCGTGTGAAAATGAGAGATGCGAAGCAGCTAGCACGATTCATTCGAATTGAAAAAAAAAAGAACTAAATGGCAAAGGAAGACAGCCGAGTGTTTTCATCCAGAAAGCTTTGTCCGAGCAGAGGGGAGGCCGTAGCTTGTCTGTCTGTCTCTGTTTGTTAGCGTGTGGGCATATGTCCCTCTTGTGCGGACGAAAAATATGATGGAAAGCGAAAAATAAAGCTGAAGATAATGATACACAGGGGTGACTTTCACGAGATAAGCCAAAATTTTCGTTTAGCTGGTATGCACACCAGTGGAACAAAAAAAGTAAAGCAAACTCAACATTTTCATCCACTTTACTCGTATCAAAGCCAAAAAAATGTGCTAGAGCTACCTCCCGAGGTCCACTGCCACTTCTTTTTGTGCCGAGACCGTTGATCCTTCTCCAATTCCGTGGCAGGAAATGTGCCAGGAGCGCGGATACTCTCCCAGGGCCATCACTTTGTCTTCTTCTTCCCCTCCAACTGGCTCGCCCCCAGGTGGCCCACCACATACAGGGGCATGAAAAACAAACCACCTTCCTATCCCCCTACGCCAGCAACACCAACGCAGGCCCGGGGCACAGCCCTATCATTCCCCACCCGATCCCAAACACGGCCTCGCCCACCACAAGCTTCAGTCAACCTAAAGTCTTGGGGGTGGGGTAGGGGGTAGGGGGTGGGGGTGGGGTTGCCTACGAGAGGCCACAAAAATCAAAGTATGCGACAAATGCCACACCACCTGGATCTACTCTAGTAAAAGGCGAGAGAGATTTCCATGGTTGATGGTGAGGCTGTGCTGGTGGTTGTGAGGTACACCTTTGAGGTATATTCGAATGAAGCCAAAACAAAAGAGTGATTCAGTTTTGTGTATACTACTGCCTTCCAGACTTGCATTTTTCTTCGTGCAAGCTTGACTTAACGATAGAGTAGCGTGGTGAGCTTTGTAAGGTGTGAATGTTGGTGCCTGCGGCGTTGGTTTTCTGTGGTGCTCGCCTGATGTCTCGCAGCCAGCCATCCATCCGATTCCGTCTCACGAAAGATGGGGGAGGTTAAATTTTCTCATATGTCGGCAAATTTCTTCATTGTCAAGGGCCAGCAACCGCTGGCAATGACGAAGACGACACTAATGGATTTATAAGAACCTGTTTTATTTTTTTTTTATCGTAGCTTAGCAGGTTAAATCAGGTTCCCAGCACTTGACAGAGGGAGAAAACTCATGGGAAGTGGAATGGGCCAACACGTCGGACGAATTTTGGACGAAGAAGGCCCTGGTTTATGTGATTCTTCATTATCCGTTGAGAATAACAACTCCACAGTCTAGTACAGTCAAAAAGTGTAAATAATATGAAGGAATACTGTCGGCCTGTGGCGTCTGTATTGTGCTTGATGTTATCAAATGAACGGAAATAGAGAAGACATGGGGAAAAAAAATGGAAGACACCCAAAAAGAAAGAAAGCTGCTCTTGGGGGCTACGTGCTACATGCTGCCTGGCCTTTCAGTCCGAGACTTCAAGCCCGGGGCTCAGCGCGCAGGGATGGGAGTTGTAAGCGGTACCTTTTCCCTTCCAGGTTTACATGCTTCGCTTTTTCCTCTGCCCACGACTTGAGCCTTGCTTAAAATATGCTCAAATCGTCCTGCCCATTTTCACTAATAAATGCTTCTACCCGCTTTCTTACACATGTAGACATGCAATTTCTATTTGAACTTATTTCATTGTAAAAACACATCACTTTCGCCATGTTTATTTCTCTCTCTCATTGCTTGGTGACTGCGGCTGCGGTGCGCAAGGTCTCCGTTACTATCTGAAAACGAGTGATTCCACTGCTTGCGGAAACCTCTAACAAAAGCTCTCATATGGGGCTCCCATGTTTCCCGTTCAATCTCGTCAAAAGATTGATTTTTTGTTTCTCCTCATGCATTTGAGCCATTGTCCCATTCAGTACTTTCTCGGCATACCATCTGCATGTAACACACATCCCCCACAAATGCCGCCATATGCTTCACAAAACTTGGCCCATCTTTTATATCCCTCGAAATCGATGCCAACAAATTCGCTCGCATCTCATCCGGCACTCCTTCCGTCTTACTCAACACTTGCGGTAACAGAGAATCAAACGTCCAACTCACGCCCTTCTCTCCATCACCAGCATCCACACTCAAGTCATATAACAACGCCAATAGCTCATCATTCAACGAAGGATGGGCCCGGGAAAGCAACAATTGCAAAACTGTCATGGCATAAGGTAAGCACATCCGGTCTCTGAAATGCTCCAACCTAAACAACCCCATCTGTCGATTCAACTGCTGGAGCACCTCGATCGCCGATCGAACGGTGTCTGGGGGGAGGGTTGTATCCTGCAAAGACTCGAAAATCACAAGCAGCATCCGCTCAAAGAGAGATTGCGTTTCAGGAGACACAAAATCTTGCTTCGTGGTGATACTGCTGGTACTGCTGCTGATACCTGCGAACAGACCCGCCGTGCCATTGCTGGTGTGGTTGGCTTCAAGCTGGCGGCGGAGGAGGATTTCACCCAAAGGACCGCTCGAAGAAGAGGAAGACGAGGACGAGGAGGACGAGGGAGGCATAAACTCTTTCCAGTGGTCGGATAGAAGGGAACATAGGAGGCGGAGGAGGAGTGGGAGGAGGTCTGCGGGGGCGGAGCGGACAAGGGGGAGAAGCTTGTCGAGGGCGAAGTGGGAGGTGGGTATAACGATGTGGGGAGGGCAGGAGGGACGATCGGCTGATATTTGCGTTAATAAGCGTAACAAAGCTGAGAGGAGGAAGACAGAGATTTGATACCTTTGTCGCGATGGCTGCGACTGCTGCTGCTGCTGCTGCTGTTGCTGTCCGGCAGCTAGCGAACATGACAGATCGAGACGCAAGAATAATTGTACAGCATCTGTCATCAAGCTTGCTTCTAACTCCTTGCCGAAGCACGCGTGCAACGCGAGCAGCAGCCCCAGCAACATCTGGGCAGCACAAGCGGCATAACACGCAGTTTTTGCCTGCCGTCCACAAGTCCTCATCACCCCCATCATCGTATTGTGCGACACAGGGGATGAGGTAGGAAATAGAGAGGAGGTTGAAACATACTGCAGGCAGAGCTCGAGGCAGGGAAGGAGGGAGGGTAGGCAGGGGAGAAGGGCGACATACAGGACCGACTTCACTCTCTTAGGAGTTTGTGTGTAAAGCACACAGAAGCCACGCAGCAGCCTTGCGACTTTGGCAAGGGACATCATCCTCTCAGGACCTACACCTCCTTCCTTCCCTCCCTGCTCCTGTAGCTGTGCAGGACTGTTTTTCAAGGCGGTGACTAGAGGAGCGGCAAATTGAGTGTAAGCGGCCGTGAGGACCTTCTCCTCATCTGGGTCAGCGGACTGGGGGCCGGCGTTGGGGAGAAGGAGAAGGGACATGCTTTGAATCACCTTTTCTTGAGTCTGAAGGGGGTGGTTGTTGACCAGGCGGTAGGCGTCGGTGAGAAGTTGAATCATGACTTGGTACGAACGAAGGAGTGGAGGAGGGAGGCGTTGCACCAGGAAGAGAAGGAGGGAGCCCGCGGATAGGGTGATGGGGTCGAGAGTGGGTGGCAGGGGGGTTTCCAGGGAGTAGGGCGAGGTGACCGGCCCAAGAATGCCGCGAATGACGTCGACGAGCTCGGTAACGACGCCTTCGAGGTTGGGAATGGAGGGCGAGGACGAGGTGGAGGTGGAGGTGGAGAGAGCAGCGTCGAACCCGCGAGTAAGGTCTTTGAGGGCCGTGAAGGCCGAGCTGTGGAGACGGGAGTAGGAAGGACCCCGCGTGTAGAGATTGACAGCATTCATTTGGTATGTGGAGGAGATAATGAGGCGCAGCGCTGACCAGAAAAGTTCACCCGGGGAGGAGGGGACGATGATTAGAACGAGGCTTAGGAGGGTGTGGGCATCCACGTGGGCGTATTTACTCTCCTTTCCTCCCTGGCTTACAAGGTGTAATGCTGTCTGGAGCGAGGACAGGACAACTGCGGCTAAATCTTGGGAACATGCAGGAAGACGAGCAAACGACAGAAGCAATGCCACCCCCTCTGAAATCACCTCTTGCTGCTCACTCATCCCTCCCTCCTCTCCTCCTCCCTTTCCTCCCCTTCCCCCGCCGATCTCGTCGTCCTCTACCAACATCGCAAGTGTCCATGCATCACTCCCATTCATTTCCTCCATCCCTCCACTTCCCCCCTTCCGCTTTTCATCCCCCTGCTCCGCATCGTCCAGCTCCGCCAACGCTCTACCATTTAAAGAAAACAACAATTTCCCTAACAATGCCATGGCCACTGTCGACCACAATTTCTGGTTGCTCTGTAGTGCTTCAAATCCTATCTCTGACTCAGTCATATGCTCCAGCAGAGTCGCCCAGGGAATGAAGGCCCGCCGTAGCAATCGGGCGTGTGGGAGTTGTTCGAAAGTTAATTTTGCGAGGAGATTGCAAAAGGAGGGAAAGGAGAAGGCCGAAGAGGAGGAAGATAGCGAGGGAGCGAGGACTCGACCCAGGTGTTGCTCGAGAAAGACGGTGAGGAATTCAAGGAGGGAGACGAGAAGGTTTTCGTCTACGCCTTCCCTACTGTCGCTGGTGGTGCCGTTTCCCTCACTGCCAGCAATTACACTCTCCAAGACCATGCACATTTGCGTGGCAACGTGCAACACAAAAGCCTCAAGCTGTGGCGGCAAACATTTTTTATTCATCAACTCAGTCATCACTGCGGTGGCCGCCAAGCCTGAAGGCAACATCGTCTTGGCATTCCCAGGACGCACGGCCGCTTGGACTACCTTAAACACATTCGTACATAAGTCAGGAGTCAAATATGCAGCCATTTCTGGCCATTCCACAAGCACACTCAAAGACCGCAACGCACAGCAAGCCAAATCATTTTGTACTGCCACATCACCCGGTGCTGTCGGTGGCTCATGCGCATGGGCAAGGAGGGAGGAAAGCAGGTCGACGATGCAGGGTAACTGAGCAATAAAGGCAGCTTGGAGCTCGGCTTTCCGGGAAGAGGGTAACATCACATCGTCGCGGATAAACTCCGCGCCACACATGGCAAGGATGGAGAGGCCCGTGGAGTAAGTTTTGGGGGAAGAGGATAGCTCCAAGATGTCGCTCATGAATGTCGGGTAGGCTTCGGGCCAGCCTCCCGCTTGCTTGCCCATGTCGACGAGGACTTGCTGTAGCTTGGTGGCGACAAAGGGCTCCAGGCGGGCATGCGCTGGCCTTTCTTTAGTGAGATTAGTAAGGACGATGACGCGGTACCCCTCTCGGGCGGATGGGGGGAGCGTGTGCCACTTGCGGTTCACAGCGTCTTCGAGCACTGAGGCGGCAAACCACTGCAGGTACGGGCTGGAGGCCTCGAGGAGGTGCCTTACTTCCTCCAGGGCTTGCGGCTTCGCTTTGTAGGCGTATAAGTCGGCCTCGATGGCCTTGTGTCGGGTGGCGTTTTGATGGCCGCCTTGGAAAAACTCGACAAGGAGGCGTTCGAGGGATTCCATTGTGATGGCTTATGGCTACGACCCCTGGCTGGGTCAAGGAGGAGAACAGGGAAAAGACGAAGCCTCTTGCTTGCCTGGAACGTCGACGCCCTTGTCGTCGTCGTCGTTGTCGTCGTCTGTATGGTGTGAGTGTAAAAGTGTGGGTGTTTTGTGGTGGTAGATCATAAATTGGTGAATAAGGAGGCAGTGGGCACGCACAGCCGGCTGCAACTTTAAAATTACATATAGTTTTACTTTGTAAATTTCTTGTTCTCCTCAATCACCCAAGCCGCCTCACAGCTTAAAAAAAATGCCAGGAACATTGTCGTTGTCTAGCATTCATGCCAGATGCTCATGACCTCGTCCTTTCCCACACTCCCCCCCAGGTCAGGACGTTGAGGGGCTCCTGGCCGCCATGATAACCAGGCATCTTTAAGCACAAGCACCCTCGCCACCATCTACTACCGTCAGGCCTTTACATTGGCATCGTACATGTCCTGGAGGAGGCTGTGGCGTCCACGCAGCCAGATCATCCCCGTCATTGCCATGCTTCTGCTGCGGGGCTCATTCACTACTCATGTGCGGGCCGCGACTGTCGTCGTCCCCAGCACAAGTGGCAGGACAGCAGCATTCATTCTTCCCATCAACACAAGAACACGCGCTCACCCGCTTCATCGGACACCTTCCATCTACTCCTCATCTGCTACTGTGACCACTACCCCATCCCAAGGTCACGATGACGCTGCCCGCCTACTAGATGAGATCGAAGCCTCTCTCAAAGGCCCTTGTGGCTTACCCAACGGCCAGGGAACCATGCCGTTTCACACCATCGTTGTCGCTGTTTCGGGTGGAGCAGATTCCATGGCTTTATTGCACCTCTTGGCCCGGGTTCGTGCCCGATGGGACCCGCCTCTCAGCCTTACTGTCGCGCATTTCAATCACGGCTTGCGTCCCGAGGCAGCGCAGGAAGAAGAGGTGTTTGTCCGCAACGCAGCAGCAACTTTGCAGGTACCCATGCACGTCGTAGTGTGGGGAGAGGTGGAGCGGGCGCAAACCACGGCCATCCAAGAACGGGCCCGGGGTTGGCGCCGAGCCGAATGCGAGCGACTCGTGCGGGAGCTGCAGCAGCAGCAGAGAGGAGGAGCAGCAGCAAAACCAACAGCAGCGCAAGGTGTGATTGCCACGGCGCACCATGCCGACGATTCTCTTGAGACCTGGGCGATGAAACTCTTGCGAGGGACACATTTAAGCCACACAAAAGGAATGGCACCACGCGCGGGCATTTATGTCAAGCCCCTGTTAAACGTCCGCAAAGAAAGACTCGTTCGCTTCCTGGAATCCCAAGGCCTGGAATGGAAAGAAGACGAGTCCAACCAGATTGATAAGTACAAACGGAATAAGGTACGTTTGAAGTTGTTGCCATTGATGGCTGAGGTGGCCGGGGGCGAAGCTGCCTTGATGGCAAGGATGGAGGAGATGACCTGCCAAAGCAAGGGGTTGGAGGAGTGGTTGGCCCATGAGGCGAGTGCCTGGGAGGGACGCCATTCAGCAGAGGCACCGTTGGATATCGTTCAAAGTGGGAATGAATTGTGTATCGGTATGAGAAATGCGATTTCTCTATGGGCGCCCTTGTCTCGTCTGCTCAAGGAAGAATTGTTGCACCGCTTCGTGGCCCGTGTCACAAAAGGTGCCATCAGCTTGACTTACGGCCAAGTTCGTCGAACGATGGAGCAACTGGAGAGAGATGAGAATGAGACGGAGGGAGGACGGAAAAAGAAGTTAGAATGGCGCCTGGATGTAGGAGACGGGTGGGTGTTGGGTCGGCAGGGCGATGTGTTACGGGTAATAAAGGATGAAGAAATAGGTCTAGAAGGAGCAAGCCGTATGATCTCCATGCACGAGACAGGCCTCACTTTTTCCGTGCCTACAGGTTGGGAAGTAGAGGCGAAGCGCATAGAGATCTCTCTTTCTCCTTCATCAGAAGAGTGGGATTTGATCCTCCCTCATGTCCCCACGGGAGCCCGTCTCCTGCTTCGGCACCGGCAAGACGGCGACCGCTTCCACCCTTCATGGCGCTCGGGTTCTATCAAGCTCAAAGACTTTCTGCGGGGTCAAAATGTGCCCTTGCACCGACGGGACGAGATCTTACTGGTGGTGTTGCTGTCGGCCAGTGGGAAGGAGGAGGAGGAGGAGGCGGAGGAGGAGGAAAGAGTATTGGGTCTCTACCCAACAGGGCACGTGGCAGCGGCGCCTGCGGGAGCAAATGTTAATGTACAACCTTTGGGGTTGCGATTTAAAAGAGAGGGATCATGAACGTGTAAAAAGTAATGTAAAGAAAAAAGAATCGGAAAGAATGACACATTTTTTGTTATCGCAGAGCCATGTTTATGTTCATGATACTCGAGTCATGAGCACCCCACGCCTCCTTCCGTATGAAGCGCTTGTGCTTGTGTAAAGTGTAATGTGGCATCCCTGCTTCTCAACCACGACCATGATGCCAGGGTATGTTTCTCTTATTTAAGACCTCGCCTCTTTCTTCCCTGTCCCCTATAGCGCGCACTTGGCTTGCCTGCTGTCGGATCTGCCTGCCTAAAAAGAAGGACTTGTTTGGGGTTGGGGGCGACTCTCTAGCTTGGCCTGTGGATAAGGTAGCACACACCACTTCTACCGCGCGCCACCTAGAAGCACGATGGACAATTTCAACTCCTTCTTCCAGACCCTGTCGCGCGGTGCGTCGACGGTTACGGGTCCTGCATCTGGCACCACGTCTGCCCCGGCGCCTGCGCCGGGCATCCTTGGGACTGCGGTGACGACGACCACCACTCAGAGGAACTCGACCAGCAGCACGGCGGCCGCGTCTCCTTCTTCTTCCTCAATATCCTCTCTCTCCTCATCAATCTCGTCCATTCCGGGAAATGGAGACGGGGAACGGGCTTCAGGTACGGTTGCCGGTATGGAAGTGACGACTCCGGCCTTCACATTCTCAACGCCGCAGGGGGGGCTGCCTCACCCGCAGTGTACGCCCATTGCCTTTTATAATTCAGACGCACTCTATGGGAGTGGACGTCTTATTGCCGTGTCGGATGCGTTCATTTGCTACGCCATCAAGGATGGGCACATTCGCGGGATCAATCGCCAGTCGGTGCAACGCACTCTGCTGAAAGGACACAAGAAGCCGGTGATCGATATGGCTTTTGCGCGTCGCTCCACCTGCATCCTGGCATCTTTAGGTGGGGATGGATCATTTTTCTTGTGGACCATCGGCGAGAACCCTGCAGATAAGTCTCTGACCACCGTCCCTCTCCTGAGCGTGACCAACGTTCACTTGCAGCGAATCGTCTGGCACCCCACCAAGCCTCACACCGTTGCCGTCGTCGCCCCAAACGGCGAAGTTGCCTTGATCAATACTCAAACATTGATCCAAAAGCTGGGCGGGAAACCGGGGGGGGTTGCACCGACGCTAGCGGCTACGAAGGGATTAGATGATTTGCAGCCCGAGTGGAAGCTCTCGGTAGCGAGCAACCGATGCCTAGACCTGAGCTTTTCACAGGACGGAAAATATATAGTAACGGCGGGGGCAGATGGCTGGGCAAGGGTGTGGGAAGTGGAGTCGAAGCAGGCCATGGGGAGATGGCAGCCTTATGGAGGGGAGCCGGTATCTAGGGCATTGTTTCTGCATCGGACCAAGGGATCATCGTCGGGCGAGAAGGTCTTCGTGGTCACGGGGGGAAAGCAAGCGAGTGAAGTGAAGCTGTTTAGGGCGTGGACGACGCTGTCGCCGATCAATACCCAGAGCTTGACGTTTGTCCCGCCGCCGCCTGATCGGGATGTTGGGAAAGGCGGGAGGGCGTTCCACCTGGAAGCGGACGAGTCGGGCGAGTTTTTGCTCTTGGCGGATGCCGTACGGCCCTTGTTGTACGCGGCACACGTGGTCCTGGGTCCGAGCAGTGCCAAGGTGGATAGATTGACCCCCTTCCAATTAAAGCACCCGGTCTTGAGCTTGTTGTCGTTGCCAGGAGTGGCGATAGATGCCCACGAGGGACAAGCAGACAAGACGGGCGCCTCGGAAGTGCAGCTCTTCTGTGTGCAAACCCAAGCTATACAAATCTACCATTTGAAGCCTGAAGATTGCCTCGCCGGCAGTGGCAGCACTATCACAGCCCCTGCCTCCCTCCCTTCTACTACCGCTGCTGCTGCTGCTCCTGCCCCTGCTCCTACTACTTCTGCTCGATTCTCGCACCAGACAACAGCCGCCCCCCCTTCTGGCCAATCACCTGCCATCCTGCAGATGCTCCTGCAAGCTAGTCAAGCCGCAGGCAGCAGCGGCAACAACACCACCACCGGCAGCAGCAGCGCGCCTGGGTTACTCGCCTCGAAGTCTCTGACAGCGTCGGCTGCGTCCAACGGGCGACGCGCAGCAGCTGGCGGTGATGGTGAAGAAGAAAAGGGAGGACGCGGAGAAGGAGCTGGCATTACCCAAGCAGTTGCTGCCTCCTTGACAGAAGCGAAGCAAACGGGTGGGGCGCAGACCACGGAAGAAAAAGGGCAAGTTCGGAGCTCTAGCAGCGCTAGGGAAGGGCGGGGGTTGGGGAGCCGAAATATATCTGCGCAGCGATTCACGACCGGCGGCGCTGGAGAGGAGAGTAGTGGGGTGGGTGGTGGAGTTGCCTCGGGGCAAGCAAGTCGAGATGCTACAAGTGGCATGGGTCCGGTGGCAACTGTCTCGCCTTCGGAGCCTGCTTCTCCTTCCGTTCCTTCTCCCCCTCCTCCTCCTTCCTCGGGCATGCCTCACCGAGCCGCTGTGGCATCAGGAGAAACAAGTGGAGGCATAAGCCTCGCGGCCGCATCAGCAGCAACATCGGCAACGGTCAACACGGAAGTGGTCTTGGCGGGCTTACGAGACATGGAGCACCGTTTAGGTCAACTGCTCACTCAAAACACCAAAAAGGCAGTGGCCGATGCAATCGCAGGAATGGACAAAAAAATAGAGAAATCAATCAAAGCTGCTCTGGCCTTGCAGCTGGGCGACGTATCAGGCCAGGTAAAGGAGGCTGCTCTTGCGGGGCTAGGGGACGCGGTGAAGGAGCCTATGGGTGCGTCGTTCAAGCAATGCTTTCTAGAAACGCTTTTGCCTGCCATGCAAAATACCACCCAGAGAATGTTTGCACAAATCAATGACAGCATTAACAAGAATCTACCCGGAGCTGTAACCGCGGCTGTTGCTGCTTCGGGTGGAGGAGGTACTGCAGGTTTGACTGGTTTGACCGAGGTCAAGGGGGAGTTCAGGCAGGTCCGAAGTGAGCTGGCTTCCGTTGCGAATGCAGTGACTGTCTTGTCTGCGCAGCTTGCAGCTTGGGGTAGCCGGTTGGAGAATGGGGACGATGTGATGGATTTGGGGGGAGGCTTGGGAGGAGGCGCGTGGCGGGGCAAAGCAGCCCCGGCAGCAGCGCCTGCCCCGGCTGCGCCTGTGATTTCGGCCGCGCAAAAGGAGAAGATGCTCAGGGATTTGAAGGCGGGGAAGATTGATGAGGTGTTTGTCAATGTCCTATCGTCGCAGGACCTGGACTTGTCGTTGTGGCTATGTTCAGAGTCGCCCAAGGACGATATTTTCGATTCGGAACCGCCCTTGCTCTCGCAGCCGACCATGTTCTGCCTTTTGCAACAATTGTCTTTTCATCTAGGACAGCACACTGAAAAAAAGTTGGAATGGATGCAGGAGCTGGTCTTGGCTATCGATCCCAGTAATTCTGTGGTCAAATCGTATATTGGGGAGGTCTGCCCGGAGTTGATCCAAAATTTCAATGAGGCGGCACCGGAGGTGGTGGCAGTGGGACACCCTCGACTGGTGAAGGACTTTAAGAGGGTTCAGAAGGCGATTCAGAATTTAGCACGTGGCACTTAGAGGAAATGAGGGAGGACGTGTAGGATGAGGGTAGAGAGAGAGACGAGAGGTGTGGGAAAGACGAGTTTAAAGTAAGCCGTAAAGGAAGGAAAGCAAGCAAGCAAGAAAGAAAGAAAGAAAGAAAGAGGAAAGATTACTGGCATAAATTCTCTATCTTAGTGGGGTCCTCAAGAGTGTCGCTTTGCACCCCTGCTTTCACATTTTGTTCGTTGGTGGTGGTGGTGATGTTGCTGTTGCTGTGAGGGATGGTTGGGACGAGAAGCAGCTCGCCAAAACTGAAGTGAGGAAGCATGGTGCCGAAGCTGCCGAGTTCCATGCGCTTCGAGGCGCATTGCCACTGTCCCGTGTGCTCACCAACGTCCATGATGGCAAGCCCGAATCGCACCAGCATCTTAAGATGCTCTGTTGCTGCCCGGTACTCATTTTCCCCGTCTTTCGATCACTCCCGAATGCGCACCATCATCTCAGGCAAGAAGCAGACGACGACCGCCTTCTTCACGCCCAGGCACAAAATGACAACACACATGAAGTAAGTAATACTTACTCCCTATGGTCATCCTCTAGCACTCGCATACTCAAGCTTAATAACATGCCTTTTGTTGAACCGTAGGGCGCAACAGCCGGCGGCGGCTCCCTCCATCTGGTCGACGGAGGGTGCGGCCCGCTTGGGCCAGGGCGTGACTATGGCGACTAGTCACGATGACGGCAGCATCGACCACGGCGTGACCCAGGCGCCTTATGAGCGCCGCTTCTCTCCGTATGATTTCAATGGCGGGTATGTGTTTGCCTAGGGTATGGACAAGGGAACGGGCAGCAGCGAAGGTACCAAAAAAGATGTATCCGCACGTGCCCACCTCATCACACTATCCCCCGAATAACAGCACGTGTCTAGCCATTGCCGGCAAGGATTTTGCTGTGGTGGCAGGAGACACACGTTTGAGCACGGGTTACGAGATTCTGTCGCGCAATGTCCCCAAGCTTTGCAAACTGTACGTTCTCTCTTTCTCTCCCCTTCTCCCTCCCCCGGCTTCCTTCCTCCTTCCGCTCCCTCTCTTCCTCTCTACATCCTCCTCACCCTTTTCCACGCGTACCCATTCAATCAAAATAGTACAAGCAAGACCGTGCTTGCCTCGGCGGGTTGTTTGACGGACGTCCGCACCCTGCAGCAAGTCTTGGACATGCGGCTGCGCATGTACGAACACGACAATGGCAAGGAAATCAGCACCCCCGCCGTCGCCCAGTTGCTGGGAAACACTCTGTATTACCGTCGTTTCTTCCCTTATTATGCTTTTAATGTCCTGGCGGGTGTGGATGATGAAGGGAAGGGCTGTGTCTTCTCTTACGATGCGGTCGGGTCGCATGAACGGGTGGAGTATTCAGCCAGTGGATCAGGGCAAGCTTTTGTCATTCCCCTCCTCGACAATATCGTGGGCTTCAAAAACCGACAAGACTCCAAGCCGGAGTACACCGCTGAGCAGGTTGTGGCGATTTGCAAGGACGCTTTCCTGACCGCGGGCGAGCGTGACATTTATACGGGAGATGCGGTGATGATCAGCGTCATTACCTCGAAGGGGGTGACGACAGAGACCTTCCAGTTAAAGAAGGATTAAGGGATGGGATTGGTAGGAGAGGGGATGGGGGGGAGGCAGACAATGTGATATGTGTGAAGTCGGGGGTCGAAACGACAGATGAAGGGAAAGAGGACAAAGAAAGAAAGAGAACACAAAATTAGTATACCATTTGGCAATGCCCCTTTCCTTTCGAATTTGTCTCTATCTCCTGCTGTGTAAAGACAGCACATTTGTTATTTGATTGGTCCTCCGGGTATGTACACTATTTATATCTATATTTTCTTGCCTTCTCTCTTTACGTCCTGCTATTGCTCGACGCATAAGCAGAATTCACGGCACTACCCCCACTCCGCTTGATCTTGATGGTAAACGAACACGATGGCACCGCCGGGGCCACCTCTGCTTGCACCGTTGATATGATTCCCAAGTTTTCCAAAGCGCCTTTTATGAGACCACAAGGAAAATTGAGCACCGTGGCGGCCGCACGGCGGGTTGCTTCGTCATCGGCTGTAAATGGGGCGAGCCACCGAAATTTGGAATCGCGCAGAACAAAGACCCCTTGATTATTCGTCTGCAGCTTGTCAATCTGCTTCTTAAAAATCTCGATCCAGAACTCCTTGCAAATGAACTTCATCACGTTAACTTCCAGCGCGTCCGCAGGCAGCACCCGGCCTTGGACCGTGGATTCCGCCAGGCGATACCCGACGTCGAAGCCAATAGCACGCACTGTCTCTGCCAGCAGCTCCTCGTTCCGGGGCCCTTGATCCCCGCCCGTACGCAGCGTATCAATCATGGCAGCAAAAAGGTAGTCAAATAAGGACTCGGCGTATTCCGCTTTCTTACCTTGTTGCGACGAAGGCTGCTTGGGGAGGTCGGCCACCATGATGATTTCTGGTGGTTGTGCGACTTGGAGAGACGGCGAGACAGCGGGACTGACAGCAAGCTTGTGAAAGAAGGGATGGGTGGAAACGTATATCATGAGTCTACAACGAGTCGCTCACGCTTGAATGTGTGTAGTTAGGGGCAGGGAAAGGCATCATGACGAGCGCCTAACTCATCGAACGCCGGTCCCGGCCTTCGCCGCAATTTCTCAAGCGAGCTTCTTTGCCCCTTTCACCGTTTAAATACCATACACATACAAAAACCAGGGTCATGAAGACGGCATCGGGCACCCTCTCAAGCAGCAGCGGTGAGAGCAGCAGCAAGTTAACCCTGTCCCCGTCCCCCTCTTCCGCCTCGAAAACAGCAGCATCGCCTGCAACTGAAACCGAGGAGACGGCCTTGGTGGGTATGATTGCTGCGTTGGACGCAGAAGCTTTTGAGAAGGCCAGCAAGATTGTCAAAAAGCGTTTCATGGAGCAGTTAGACCTAGACGACGTACCGGAGCTACGGGCTGAATACAGAAAGAAGCTCTCATCCTTGGAATTGCAGTTGAGTGGGATGGTCCAAGTCAAGCTCGACGGAGCCAAGCGGGCCATGGACGTCATTCAAGCCGCCGATGACCAAATGGTCGCTGTCCGTGGGGAGTTTGAAGGCATGCACGAACTGTGTCGCAAGGCCGGGGAACAAGGCAAGTTGCTATTTGATGCTTACCCCCGCCTTAAGATTATCAACCGGGCTCGGAAAAACCTAGAGCGGACCTTGAAAGAAGTGACTTACTATGCCAATTTGCCTTCGCGCGTCGACCATTTGGTGGGGCTTTTGGAAGAGCAGCCACTGCAGCTTCGTCAAGTGTATTTAGAAGGGCAGCAGCTGGAATTGTGGCGGGATGAGTTGTTGCGAGAGCTCAAGGTGCAGCAACGGGTTAAATCCCCTACGAAACCCCCCTCCTCGGCCACCGCCACAAGCCCCACCCGCATAATTTCGGTGGGGGATCGGATGCAAGCTACCTTTGGCATTCATCTGGAAGAAGTGAAGAAGCTGCTGGACGCAATTCGGAAGAAGATCTTTGATAACATTTCCAATTGCTTTGAGATTGTCCACGAAGACCCTCGTATTTTGGTGGCAACCTTGGAAATTGTGGACATGCACGAGGCTTTCCAAAAGGAGAAGGCAAGCAAGGCCAGGGAACGCGCCGAAAAGAACTTGGAGAGTGTGGAAGAGGCTGTGGCATTGTCGTTGTTGGAGGACTTGAATGCAGACGTGGTGACGAAACTCAAGCAAAAAGTAGATGAGCGTGCTTCTGGTATTTTCGCCCAAGCCCAGGCCCAAGCCATGCAAGCCATTGCCAGTAAGGCGGAGGAGGTGGATCTCCGCACTGTCACCGTCAGCAAGCAGCAGCAACAGCAACAGCAGCAACAACAACAGGCTGTGTTTTCAGCGATCCTGAGAGCGGCGACTCGAGTTTTGCTTGATCTTACCTATTTGAAAGCGGATGTCGTCCCGTGTTTCCCGGCTAGCTATCAAGTGATGGACACGTTTCGGATTCAGTATGAAAGGCATCTGGTGAAGGAGATCGGAAAGCTGTACCAAAGAGGCTTCCCAAATTTGGACCAGGGAGAGCTATTGCAGTTGATGGAGTGGCTTAGTTATTACAATCAGGAGATTGTGAATTTGGGAGCGGTGAAGCCTTGTTCCGAGTTCATCCAAGCTTTGAGTGTGTGCTTGCAGGAGTATTTGGTGCGCGTCAGGGTACAGATGACCGAGTGGTTCACAAACATCCTGAATCGGGTGCAGGAGGTGGCATTGAATTCGGCGGGGCAGCCGATTACAAGTACCCCGGAGGATTTTTTTAATATTATTCATTTACAGGTCTTAGTGGCCTTGTCCAAGTTGAGTGCAGATAACATGTGTGCCGTTATAGTAGTGTGTTTGAACGTTATTAAGGCTATCTTGGAAGAAACCTTGACGACCCTGCGGGCGAAGAAGCTGCAGCACGCAGTCTCGTCTTTAAGTACCAAGAATCCGGGAGGGAGGGAGGGAGGGGGAAGCGGTGATGATGAAGCAGGAGGGGCGGGCTTGACGTTGGAAATGCTGTGTGCGACTGTGAATGACTATGACAGGCTTCAGGAGAAGATCCAGGAATTCAGAGAGGAATTGGGTCGGATGGGGAAGTTGGGAGTAGATCAGTTGGCGATGGTGGATGCGGCGGTTGATCAGGTTTTGGATGGGTTTGTGAGTATTGCGGATGAGGCTAACTCGGGTTGTACTCAGCTGATATTAAAGGATGTGAGGGAGGCGTTTGCGGAAGAGTTGTTTGTGCCTGAGTGGGAGGAGAACATCGACGTAATGATGCAGCGGGTGGCGATGACGTTCAAGGATTACTATAACGATTTGTCTGTTTGGTTGCCGCCATTTTATTTTGCGAAGGTGGTGAGGGACTGTTTAGAGAAGGTGGTGGCTTTATATTTGTTCACCCTGTTTCGAAGGGGGGGGGGCAAGGGGAAGGAGGACAAGGTGAATGCTAAGTTGAGACCATTCAGGGATCCCTTGGTGGTGGCACAAAAAATCAGGAATGATAGACAGGCAATGACTGTATTTTTCAATGAGTATGAGGAGGAACTTAAGCAAGCGGGTTTAAGGGAGACGGCGGCATTGGAGTTGCAGCTGTTAGTGTTAGATAATATTGTGGATGTCTTCGAGGAAGGAGTGACAGCGGAGTCAGAGGTGACGAGGCTGTTGCTGAGAGAGTTTGGGGTGTGGGGGGTGGATGCTCTGATGGTGATTTCATTCTTGAGAGGGGACAAGGACAAGGCGCGGGGGGAGCTAAGAGAGGACTTGACTAAATACTGGGAGAAGATACAGCGTTTGGATGGCGGTGGAAGGCGGGGTGGTGTTGCCGGAGGGGCTGCTGCTGCTCGTCGTGATTGGTCAGACCCGCCTCGTGTTGTATCTGCGCGATTTGCGCTCTCACCATTTGATAGTGATGTTGACGCGGAGGCGGTGGTGATTGGTGCAAGGCGGCCCAAGAGCAGGAAGTAGACGATTAAATGGAAAGAGTATGTATACAGCGATAATGAGTGTGGATAAAAAGTATCAGTAGCCGTGAAAATAAAAGAAAGTGTTGTTTTCTTCTTCTTAACTTATTTCCCTATCTTGCTCGAGTTCATGCCACGGCCATGCAGTCACCAAAAATACAAGCCGCATTTTTACATTCTGAATATCATCGTTTGCGCGGTCAGGTAAATCTAAGTCATGTTGTCTTCTCTCTTCATGAATCTTTTCCTGCTCTTCTAATTATAAGCTGTTCCTGTGCAGAGGTGTTCTAATCTGCAATTTGTGTCTACAAAGCAAACAAGTTGAGTAGCTGTACGCGAAATAAATGCCAGCAACTTCGTTTTCCTCCCTGAGACCTTCCTCGATGCCATGCTACTGCTGCCGCCTAATGTTTCGGTAAATGCTTTACACAAAATGTCGTTTTTACAAGCTAGGACAGATGCCAACTACCGCTTACCCTCTCCTTGTTTCTTATATTGCACACGAAATATTGAGGACTTCTCTCCAAATCCGTTCCTTGCCATGTCTACTTTCTCCATCATACCCAACAGTCAAATGCTTACCCTTACTCCATAGTCTCTTTCCTTCTATAGGGTTCAATCAAATCTGAAACACCGCCGCACCATCTTTGCTGGCTGTTGCTTCCTCCTCTTCCTTTTCCTCATCCGCTTCCTCCCAAAAATCATCTTCTTCGGCCGCCCAGGGCGCGGTAGCCGCAGCGGGTGACGTAGGCGGGCGTGTCAGGCTGTTGTTGTCGTCCTCCTCTGCGTTATACCCGTCCGACTCCCACAAAAGGCTGCCATCAGCGCTGCTCATCATCAAGAGCATTGAGTCTCGCTGCGTCGCTCCTTCGGATCTGCTGCTGCTGCTACTGCTGCTGCTCACCGTGCTACCGCTGCTGCTAGTGCTGGTCATCAATTCCGCCGGGCCGTGCGTGGCTATTGTGGCAGCAGAGAGCGAGCTCATATCGTTACGCTCATCCGCCACCTTTGGCAGTACTGTCCATCCTTCAGACACCGGACCAGCCTCATCCCAATGCAGGAAGCCAAAGGAGTCCACGGTAAGAGAGGTCATAATGTCGGCAACCGTGCCCGGGGTAGGTAAGGTCGATGCCACAACTACCACCTCTGCGGCGGCGTCTATCTCCGCCACCTCCTTGACGCGCTCGCTCTGCTCCTCCTGCTTGGCATCGTGCTGATCTTCCGCATAATTGTGATGGAAAACGTTCATAACCTCCTCTCCCTCTCCTTTCTGACTGGCGCTCGTGTCCATCGTCAGTCCTACCGGAGCCGCAATCACCATCGGGGCTGCCTTTAGCTTGCTGTCGTCCTCGCCCTCCTGTATTGTGCGGCCCTCGGCCTCGTCCCCTATCATGGCCGCGATAGCTTGTGCTTGCGTCAGGGTGTACTGCAGCGGTTGGGCCCAGGTGACCACACGGCCGCTGCGAGTGGTGTAGCTGGTCATGGCGAGCTGCACCAAGCTCCCATCCTTCTCCTCCCCCTCTTTCTCTGCCTCAGCCTGATCCTGCCCCAAACCCTCCCCTGCCTGGGACGCGACCCGACGCAGAGTTGAGCTCCCGCCTTGAAGACGAGCCAAAGCCTTCCCTTGGCGGTTACCTCGCTTCTTCACCACGCTGCGAGAGCTGGTCATCTTGAAACTGGTTTTCAGTTTGCCCGGCGAGATGCGACCTTGCCTCTGGGCTTTCTTTAAAAACGTCTTTGTCAAATGCCGCGTACCGTCCATGGCATAGTTGCCTTCGTATCCACAGGTACGGAGCTGATTAAGCTTGGCAAAATACTTCTGGGCGTGCGTCCTAACCTGTTCGTTGGTGCGGGTCTTCATCACTTCCGAGATTTTCTTCCAGGACTTGCCGTACTTGGCCCAGCATTCCAAGAAAAACTCGTGCTCCTCGTCCGTCCAATGCCCATTGTCCTTCTTTTCAGGATCTTCTGTCGAAGCAATACGAACATGGGCAGGTTTCGCAGCGCCCGATGCGGCGTCCTGGGCTTGCTTGTAGAAGTAGTGCGCGGCGTAGTTCTTGACTTGCTCTGTGGTACGGGTGGGGACGAGGTGAAGAGAGATAGACTCCCAGGAGCGGCCAAACTCCTTGAGGCCCTCCAGAAAATTGTCGTGCTCATCGATGGTCCACTGGATCTGGTTGAAAGGGGGCAGGCCGCTGGCAGCGTTGGAAGAGGTGGATGTGTATGCGCTGGCAGTGAAGGGGGTGCACGGGATAGTCATGGTGGACCGGATGGAAGGGTGCACAAACGGAAAGGAGTTTCTGTGTTGGGCCGGGGAGTGGAAATAAGGGATAGAAGTACGAATGGCACATTTAAATGTGTGAACACATATAATGGTGGGGGCTTCGGCTTAGGTTACGAATGGGGGCAGGCTAAATGAAGGGCGAAACGAAGGACAGTAATGCGCCAAAGCGCAGCACGCCCCCTGCCTGCCTTGCCATGCTGTCCAAGGCTGTAAAGTGAATGGATTAAAAAGCCTTAATTTGGTTCGGATCACCGTTGCGGGAATAGCAGCAGAGCTACCTTACCATTTCCCTCCCTTGTGGGGCCCCTATTCCATTCTCTATTCCTCTTGGGGACGACCACAAGGACGCACGCAATAAGTGCGCCTCGTATAATTGGTCCATGATGCATCAGAGGCATAGAGGAGTGTGAAAGTAAGTCATAGTGCGCGTGTGGCGCAGTGCATTCAAAGGCATGGTTGGTACTGGTTTGCTTGGCGCGTCGTGTTGCTTAGGGGCGGAAGGGAAAGAGCAAGTTGACGAGACCAGCAACGGACCTCGGCGATCACTCAAGCCTCAGGGCGCCAAACGATGCCTGCGACTTTCTTCGTTGTGCCATGGTCACTTGTGTGTATGAACTGGGTTCCGGTGCTCGTCAGGAGCAGGGGAAATGCATGCTTGCCTACGGGTATGGTAATTTTTTATTCAGTGGCCGGCAAGCGTCCTTTCCCTTCCTTCCCCGTTACTCTCACTCATGGTGCTGATGCTTGTTCTATGCGTCTCGCCGACGCCTCCCACCCGACCTACAATCTCCGCAGGAATGAGTCGTCCACTGCACCAGCACCCACCGGCATCGGCGCAGGAGGTTGACACGGCCGAGCTCTATTTCTTGGTCGCAGACTTCTTGGCCCGTTCAACGCCTTGCCAACGCGCGGCCTCGGTGCTGCGGGAGGAACTCACAGAGCATAGCCTGCTGGGCATGTCCTACGACTGGCAAGGGCACTCGCACCGGTCTACTCCCCAAGAACTAAGTCTCAAATACCGCCATTTACCGCGAGACCAGCTGCCGCGCCTTCTCCAGGCGGCCTTGCAGGCTAGCAGCAACAGTGGGAGTGGGGGCGGAGGAGGGACTGGGTCTTTCGAGCAGCACCAGCAACAGCACTTTGCCCGCTCAAGGGGTTTGAATGCAGGTAGTGGGACGGATTTACGAGTGTCGTCGCTTTTGACTGAATTGCCTGGATCTGGGAAATCTCCCGAGGCGATTCAAGTGCGGTATCAGCTCGTGAGTGCCTTGGCCCAGCTCAGCGAGGCTAGCGCTCAGCTTCGGCGGGTTAAGATGGCCATTGCTCGTGCCGAGGAAGAGGCGGCGACAAATGCGACAATGAAAATGATCATTGAGATGGATAAGGATGAGAAGACGGGACACCGCCACCACCACCAGCAGCAGCAGCAACAGCCCCAACCATCGACACCCTCTCCAGCAGCGCTATCCATCACACAAGTAGCTGAACCAAACGAGCCCAAGGCAGAAGAGAAAGGGGAAGGAGGCGGAGCCACATTAGAGGGAATGTTATCAATGCCACCTTCAGTAACAGCAGAGGTTGTGATTTCATCGATGCAGATGGAGGAGCAGCAAGGCGCCAGCAGCGGTAGCAGCGGCATCAGCAGCCAGAGCAAGGTTGGGTGTTGGGAGGAAGAACGGCACGAGTTGCGCTTGGAGGGGGATGGGGAGGTGGATAATGAAGAGCATAAGCAACGGCAGCAGCAACAGCAGCAGCAGCAGCAGCAGCAGCAGCAGCAGCAGCAGCAGCAGCAGCAGCAGCAGCGGCAAGTGGAGGAGCAACAGCAAGAACAACAACTTCTACCACCGGTACAACGACAACAAGAGCAAGAGGCCGCTCCTGTCAATGCAACTGGTGAGGCTGTTGACACCGGCGTAAAAATAGAAGAGGATGAGGATGAGGAGAAAGAGGAGGAGGAGGAGGAGCCTGAAATGCAGATATTGATTGACACGACGATGCCGAGCAGTAGGAGCAGCAGTAACGAGACCGACGTGGGCGGTGCTTCTCGCGCCAGGGCTCGACGCCAGTTGGAGGAAAGAGTAATTGGGTTTCAGAGGGAGGTGAAAGCATTGCTGGCTCGTGCCCGGGAGTTGCATGCCTTGCGGACAAGAGAAATACATGAAGGATGTCACACCCACGCAGATGTGATCTTGCGACGACAGGGCCTGCCATCGGCACGGTGTGCGCAGCTGCCAAGGGAGAAGCGGCCGTTGCCGGGGTTGTATGGCTCGAGGTTGAGGCATTTGAAGACAATAAATGGCCACATGTTCTGTCCAGTGTATTGCTTGAAATACGACAAGAGGGGGCAGTACGTGGTGACGGGCGCGGACGACCAACTTGTGAAGCTGTGGAACGTACGGACAGGGTGCTTGATGCGGAGTCTGCGGGGCCACAGCGGGGTAATAACGGACTTGTGTGTATCGTCAGATAATGCCCTCCTGGCTACAAGCTCGGAGGACGGTGTGGTGCGGATATGGAACGCGGCGGATGGCACTCCTTTGACCTTGCTCCAGGGCCATACAGACACAATTAATTATGTTCATTTCCACCCGTATTACAACCTCCTCCTGACGGGGTCCGACGACGGGACAGCTCGTGCCTGGGACCTTGGTAAAGTCAAGGAGACGACGAAAGAGGCGGTCTACCCCCTCCTTCCTCTTGCACCTGATGCACTCCCTCCCTCTTGTGTCTTCCCGCACACTCCTCCTGTTTTTCCTGCTACTGCTGCTGCTGCTGTCAGTGGGGGAGGGGGAGGAGGAGAGGTGGAGCAGCGGTCGAAGGTGAAGTGTATAAGCATATGTCCTTTGGGAGGATTTCTGGCGACAGGTGCGGAGGATGGGGTAGCACGGATCTGGTCTTTGGCAGACGTGGAAAAAAGGGGTGGGAGGGCGGAGGAGGAGGCGCAGTTGTTGCTTGAAGCATCGTTGGGGGTGGATGGTGAGGGAGGAGGAGGAGGGGGAGGAGGAAGAGCAGGGGTACGCCGAGGAGCGACTGCGATGGGACCAAACGCTTCTCCATCGCACCAGCAGCAGCAGCGGCAGCAACCGCTATTGGGAGAAGGGTTAGGTCAGTTGGTGTGTCGGTTGCAGGCCAGCAAGACGGCAGTGACAGATGTCAATTACAGTAATCTGGGGGATCGACTGTTTACGGGCTCCATGCCTGAGGGGGTGGTGAGAGTGTGGAGCTGGGGCCCGAATTACAGCAGTTTGACACATTTGGTGTTGGATCCGCAGGCAGTCGAGGGAGGCGGGGAGGGAGGAGGTGGAGAAGGGGAGGAGGAGGGGGGATTTGGGAGCGCAGGTGGTGGAGGAGGTGGAGGGGCGGTGGGGAGGAGCAAGACTGGGGTGGGGGAAAGGGGGAAGAAAGAGCTGGTGCCAACAGTCGACAATGCCTTATGGACGTGTGATGATCGACAGATCATCACTGCGCACAGCACCAAGCCCTCCTCCGCGTCCTCCGCCTCGTCCTCCGCCCCTGCCGAGCCCCACCCCGACTGGAAACAGCATTTGAGAGTGTGGGACTCTTCTACCGGACGACTCCTCCGTGTCCTTCACGGGCACCGGCGTCAATCTACCGTGCTTGCCGTCCACCCCTTTGACCCTCGCATCGTCATGTCCGCGGGATACGACGGAAAGATCTGTTTGTGGGACGTGTCCGCGGTCGGAAAATGCATGCAAAGCTTCACGAATATATTAGAATGGGGCCCCCCTGGTAATGATTATAATTTAGGCGATGCTGTGGCTCTGGTGGATGGTCAATTTTCCTGCGATGGGTGGGGGTTCTCTGTGGCGGATGCCTGCGGAAGGCTGTTGTTGTTCGGGCCGGAGGAGCAGGGGAGGTACCACCGGGCGCCGTCGGAGCAGTATTTTGTGGGGGATTATGACCAGCTTCAATGGGACGTCCATGGCAATGTGATTGACGCCGCCCGGCAGGTCGCACCGCACTTACTCCCGAGGCGGGCCTTGACCAACAGTGAGAGGGTAGCCTACCCGGAGCAGCCGACATGGGGCTTGACGGGGCCGCTGCCGGTGGGGAAGGAGGAGATGAAGGTGAGCATTGTCAAGGCGAGGGAGAGGACGGGAGGGGTGGAGAAGTTGTTGGAAGTGCGGGCGGCGGCAGCGGCGAAGGCGGCGGCACGGATGCCGAGCCGGACCGTGTTGTTGGGATTGGGGGGAGGAGGCGGAGATAGACGAGGAAGGGGAGGAAGGGGGGGAGGGAGTGAAGGAGGGAGGGCAAGGTACGGGGAAGAGTTTCAGTATGCTTGGGGCTCGGATGGCGAGGATGAGGACGAGGTGGAGGTGGTGGGAGGGAGGGGAGATGGGATGTCCAGAGCGGAGAGATTAAGAAGGAGGAGGGAAGGAGGTGGGGAGGGAGGGAGGGAGGGAGTGTTGTCATTAAGGCAGAGGGATAGGCAGAGGAGAAGGGAGGCGGCTTTACAACGACAGCAGCGACGACAGCGAAGGAGGGCGAGGGGGAGAGGTGATGATCAGGATCCCTCATCAGACGAAGATTGGACTGAGGAAGGGCGGAGAGTGGGGGAGGAGGAGGAGGAGGAGGAGTGGGAGGGAGGGGAGGGGTGGAGTGACGAGGAGGAGGATGACGGGAATGATTCCGATTATGGGGGGAGAGTGCGGAGGGCTGGGGGAGCTGGAAGGGGAAGACGACAACGAGTAAGAGCGATGGCTTTAGCAGGTTCAACGCGCGACGGAGGAGGAGGAGGAGGAGGAGGGGAGGAGAGAGGAGCGGCGGGCAGTGGCTTTGGTCCTATTGACCCGCGGGCGCAGGGCATTCCAGTGGAACTGGATGAATTTATTGAAACCATCACTGCCACTACCTTGCTTGTCGCGCCCACAGCAGCAGCAGCTGCAACTGGTGGAGAAGAAGAAGGGGAGCCAGCAACAACCGACGGGGAACGAGTGGGAGGAGGAGGCGGTGGAGGAGGAGGCGGAGGAGATGAAGGAGGAGGAGGAGAAAATGGTGCCAATGCAGCCGCAGGCATGCTTCCCGTGCTTCCTCCCCCTCCTGTGGTCCTAACGTTGGAAGGCGCAGCTCCTAACGCTCAGGGGGAAGTAGACCGCCGTACACTTCTGTGCTCGCTGTGTGGAAAGGGACACTCGCAAGGCCAACCGTTGCCCGGCCCTGTGCTAGGGAGCCATCCTCTAAAGATGAGGGATCGGCCCGTGTGGGTGCATGACGACTGCGCCCACTGGTCCCCCCAGACGTTCGTGGGGCAGGAGGACGGCCGGTGGTACAACATTGCTGTGGAGGTCCGGAGGGGGAGGAGGACCAAGTGCAAAGGGTGTGGGAAGCTGGGCGCGACGATCGGGTGTAATGTCCGGACGTGTTCCAAAAGTTATCATTATCCGTGTGCGGTTGCGACTGGGTGGTCGTTTACGCCGGAGCAATACTTCCATTGTCAGCGGCATCGGCCCGAGGGTGAGGGCGAGGGAGGGGCGGAGGCGGGGGGTAGGAGGAGAGGGAGGGTGGGACGGAGAAGAGTTGGAGTGATGGGAGCAGGAGCAGGAGCGGGAGGGCGAGGACGAAGGGCGTCACGGATGGCGCCGGCGAGGGGAAGATTGAGGAGAAGGAAGAGGGATGGAGGGGTGGAGGGGGAGGAGGACGACGAGGAGGAGGAAGAAGAACAAGAAAGGGAGGAAGAGGAGGTTGAGTACTTGGATGTTTCTGCGACGAGGGGCAGCAGTGGTTCGGGCATAGTTTATAAAGGACAATGGTACCCCGGGGAAGGAATGGAGATGGCAAGGGAGTGGTTGAGGGCATCGACGCAGGAGCAGGACGTGAGCGGGTTGTTGGTGCCACAGCAGGGAGATGAAGTTATTTATTTGCCCCGGGCACATTATGAGGCTCAGGTCCGGGTGCAGTGGAAAGAGATGGAGTTTACGAAGGCCGCAGGTGGAGGCGGGGGAGGGGGAAAGAAAAAAGCAGGCGCCACAGCTGCAGCAGTTGCAGGAGCAGGAGCAGGAGGAGGAGGAGGAGTAGTAGGAGGAGTAGGATTGTCGGTCTTGCCAGCAGCTGGAGGAGGAGCACCAGCGTCTCTGCCCGCTTCATTTACCGGCCCGTGGGATTTCCTCCCGATTGAGTGGTCGGCGGTGAAGTGTAGGGTAGACAGGGTCTCGTACGCATTCCCTGAGACGGAAGAGGCCTACCTGGCCGCTCCCTCGATCGTTTGCCGTGTCTCTCTGACCGTATTGGCGGCAGGCGAGTTTATCGAGGACACGGTGGACAGCGAGGAGGAGGAGGAGGCCATGAAGGAGGGAGGGGGGGGGAAACAGGCTTATGGATGGTGGAATTTCGACCCGGTCTCGGCGGCTTGGAAGGGATGCACCCTTGATGTGGATGTGAGGAAGGATCTGAGCAGCGACGACGCCCCGGCACCCACCTATTTCGTGGTGGATGCGTGTTTTAATAAGGCCATGCTGCATGGATGGGAGCCACGGGTGAGGGTGAAGGGGCCGCAGGTGCTCTACACGAGGACGGGGAAGAGAAAGTTTGGGTTCAGGTATGGGTCAGTGGTGTCCCTGGGCAAGATGATGATGAAGGAGGATGAGGAGATCCAGGCGGCGGGCTCGGAGGAAGGCGCAGTCCAGGGGCCAGGTCCGTGGAAGTGGTTGGAGATCCGGTGGGATGAAGAGGGGGGAGGAGGAGTAAGAGAAGCAGGGAGTGGGGAGTTTGTGAATGCGTGGGAGGTGTTGCCCGCGGAGTCGGGGGAGGAAATGCCGTTCTGGGAGTCTCCCACGTTGGGGAAGGAGGAGAGGGAGGTGATGTTGACGGGATTGACGGCGCTTGCGTCTACAGATGAGTTTTATAACTTTGTTCCACCCGTACCTTGGGACGAGCTGCCGACGTACCCGCTGGTGGTTCCATTGCCGATGGAATATGACTTAATTTTGGAGAGGTTAAGGGGAGGTTACTATCGTTCGCTTTCAGCGTTGGAGACGGATGTGAAGCTGGTGCTAACGAATTGTCAGCTTTTCAACCAGCCCGGTTCGGAGATAATTGAGAGTGCAAAACGTTTGCAAGCGGCAGCGATGGAGGTGTTGAAGGAGGGAAAGAAGGTGGCGGCGGTGGCGGCGAGAGAGAAGGAGAAGGAGAAAAAGCAGAAAAAGACTACGGCAGGAGAGGAAGAGGAGGAGGGGGGAGAGGTGGGGGGGCTTAAAGGGAGTGGTGTGTTGGCGGCGGCATCGGCCTCGATGGGTGGGGTGAAGGTTGGTCAAGGGATGGAGGAAGGGGGAGGGGGTGGGGGGAGAGGGCAGGAAGGGGGAGCGTTTCGTCGGAGTGGCCGCGAGCGCAAGCGACGGCAGGCGTTTGATGGGGAAGAAGAGGAGGATGAGGAAGAGGAGGAGGTGCAGGGGCATCAGCGTCGGCTTCAAGATGGAGGACACCATGCCGCTGCTTCTGTTACTGCCGTTACTGGGTCGTCCGAACGGTCTCGTCGGGAGCGAAAGCGGAATCGGATTTACGAAGATGATGGAGACGAGGAGAACGGGGGCATTGAGCACAAGCACGCAGTGCTGGGCATCATTGATGGGCACCGCTATCGCAGTGTACGACTCGCGACCAGCCAGGCGATTGCTGCGTCTCTCGCGGAAACTAATGGCAGCCATGGCAATAACAACTTAGCCATCATCAATGGCAGCAGCAACAGCAACAGTCGTCGTTCCACCCGTCGCGGCACAAGGCTTGCTTCGCACTCCTCTCCCACTTTCCCCCCTGCCGCAGCTGCCCTTACGCAGCAGCAACAACGGCACCAGCATCAAGAGCCTCGGCAGCAGCTGCCTGTGCGACGTTTTCGTGTGGTGGATTCCCCTGTGGTGGGTGAAGGAGGGAGGGCAGGACTGCGTACTTACAATATGTGCATCCGTCTCAGACGTCTCTCGGTAGAGGAGGAGGAGAAGGAGGAGGAGGAGGACGAGGAGGAAGAGGAGGAAGAGGACAGCCATGACCGGAAAGAAGCGGATGAAGAGAATGAGGAGGACGAGCACGACGGCAACGGCGGCGCTGGCGTGGCTGGGGAGTCCTCGAAGGAAGGGGAGGATAGGGAAAGCGGAAATATGGGGTTGGGTATGCGCCGCATGCGTCTGAGCGTGGATCAAAGGTCTACCGCTCCTGGTGCTCGCGGAGCCTTGGTAAGTGGTGGTACTGCCTCTTCCTTCTTCACCTCGTCACCTGCTCTGACCGAGGGACTTTCTACCGAACGGATGCAAAAAGTAATTAGATGTTTTTTGGACAAGCTGGTGCTTGCGGACCACTACCAAGTCTTGACTGACCAAGGCGCATGGGCGGATATCTACAGGCGGGGAATGACGGCACGGTTTGGGTCGGTGGATGAGGTGGAAGGGGAGGTTAGGGTGTTGGTGGAGGGGGTGGCAAGGAGCAGTGAGACGATATTCATGTCGGAAGGACGACGGATGTTAAATCATTTGCCGACACTGATTCAGGAGGCGGTAAATGAAAGTTAGGCCTTGGTGGAGAATAGAGGAAGAAGGTATAGGAGCTGGTGGTGAGGGAAGAGGATAAGAGACGTGAAGCAACGGGACTGTGTATTTTTGGTTTATGTAATCTGTTTTCATATGTATGTGTGCATGCTCGACAAAGAAAAAGCGACGAAGCATCAACGAACGAAATCGATCACAAATGATTGTGTGTGATTCTGAATGCCGCGCTCTGTGTGATTTTTTTACGTCCCGAAACCCTCCTCCTCACCCCCTCGCCGAAATTGTTGAGGTTGTCTTCATCCCTCACGCTTTTACGTCAGCCATTTTATGGTTGTACTCCGGGAGTGTTGAACAGCCGCCACTGCCATTACCTCTATCGACAGGCTTTGTTGCCCCCTCCGACCAAACGAAGGACAAAGATAAGAATGCGCACCTCTGCACTGCTTGCCGTTCTCACGCTGGGCTGCTCCTGCCTCCATCATGCCATCGCCTTTATGGCAGCCTCTCCCTTGTCATCCGCATCTCGGCATGCTGGGACGTTTGCCCGCAAAGGCGTGATGCTTAAGCCTACCTTAATTGTCCATCACACGGGCGGAGAGCTGGCGGAGGACAAAAAGGAAGCGTTTCTGAAGGAAGCAAGCAAGACTGTTAGTACTACCCTTGGCAAAGCAGAGAGCTACGTTATGGTGTCCTTAAACCCGTCCGCCATGTCCTTTGGCGGCACACCAGGCAATGCTGCCTTTCTTTACCTTGCTAGCATTGGTCACATTGGACCAGAGACGAACAAACCTGCTGCCAAGGAATTGTCTGCGTTGGTCGAGAAGCACCTGGGGATTCCTAGCGACCGTGTTTTTATCCAATTTTCCGATGCGGCCGCTGCAAATTTTGCATGGCGAGGGAATACGTTTGGTTGAGGGACGCAGCCCTTTGTGTCATGAGCACCCTGCCTTGACATGCCCCTGGCTGACATGCTCCTGGCTGCGCAAGCAACGGTATATATGGATACAGAGGTACTTGAATGGTTGGGTATGCCTCGATGGGTCGCTGAGATTAAGATTCTTCAAAAGATGGCTTGGATTTGTCGTCCTCTATATAGGGGTCTTAGCGCGAGAGAGGGGAAGAGAGTGTTGGTTGGTGGTACAGAGCAGATGTAGAATGAAGGGAGAAAAAACAGAGCAACAGAGAATGGAAGACCACGCCTTGAATGAGAACCTATCTTTCCTGTCGTTCCTTTCCCATATTTTCCGTGCGTCTGTGTCTTTGCTCGTCACTTAAGCTATATCTTCCACGACGCTGTTCAGCTATCTATTGCCACTCTTGAAGATTGCCTCTCAAGCACGTTGAGAGTCGTGTGTGTGCCTACCCACATTCCCTCTCTCTTTGTTTTGTTTCATCCCTTTTCTCTCTCCCTCTTTGCCTTTTTTATTTCTTCTCTATCTTTCACCTCCCCTCTCTTGCTCCTCTCCCCTCCCTCTTTTCCACACACACTCTTTTCCTCTTTTTCTCCCTCCCTCACAACGACCCTCTGATGACGCCCTGGAGCTTTTTCCACACAGTCAACACCTCTTGCAGCCCCAAGCCCGTCTCCTCCGCTACCTGCCGCAGTTGTGCTGGCGTTGGCACTGACCACTGTCCTCCCTCCCTCCCTGCCTTGATCGCCGCTGCTGTGGCTGCAGCTGTAGAGGGAGAGGAGGTAAGGAGGGGTGGCTTGCGTTTCCTCTTGTTGTTTGCGTCAATCATCGTCGTTGTGCTGATGGCACTGCTACTACTGCTGCTGCTGCTGCTACCGTAGATAGAAGTGTTGTTTCTCGTACCCACGCGATTTCCTACCATCGTCGGCGTTGCTGACGTCAGGAACGCCTTCCCTCCCTCCCTCCCTCCTGCTCCAATCAAATCCCACCCAATCGAACGCAAAGGTGTCATTCCCTCCTTCTCTTCCTCCCTCCCTCTCTCCCTCCCTCCCTGCGATCGTCGGGTCGTCGAAGAAGCTGCCACGGTTGTACATGCACTACCTCCCTTCCTCCCCCCTTTCCCTCCGCTGCTCCGCGTCAGGTGAATAGGAGACGCCGCTCCCTCCCTCTCCAAATTACCATCACCACCAACACCAGCAGCAGCACCACCAAATCCACCACCACCACCACCATCGGACGCCAAAAATTGATCCGTCGTCTCCTGCTCGGTAAGGCCCCGGAGCTCGGCTCTCATTTCGGCCACCAATGCTGCCGCCATGGCCTCATCGACGAGGGAGGAGGTATCACGCGCGAGGGGGAGGGGGCGGCCGCGGCGGTCCAGGCTGCGTTGCCGGATATTGCTGCATTTGCTGTCCACCTGAGGGAAGGAGGGATGAAGGGAGGGAGGGAGGGAAGGTGAAGGCTTGATGCTATGAGCGAGCGAGAGGAGGAGGAGAAGGAGAAGAGACAGGAAGAGGAGAAGGAGGAAGAGGAAAAGGGGAAACGAGGAGGAACAGGCGAAGGACAGCAGGAGGGCTTCGTTCGCATCCTTACTTGTTTCAACGTTACCCCTATCCGGGTGGCCACCCTCTCCATCCATTTGCGGGGAGGGCGAGGGCCCACGATGAAGTTGGTGATACACCCACGCAGGACTTTGTCGAGTAGAATGCTCTTAGCAGCAGGGAGGGACGCCGAACCGAAGCACAAGGCTTTGGTTGCAGAGGAGATAGGAAGAATACCATTTCTTGTGGTGCTGTTGTTGCTGAGGGAACGATGGGTGGTGACGGCGGAAATCGTTCTCGGCTGGCTGCTGTGGAAGGCAAAGGAGGAAGAGGCAGAGGAGAAGGAGGAAGAAGGAGAGGAGGAGGATAGTAACATCACCGCCCCTCCCTCCCTCCCTCCCTCCCCTTCCCTTCCATCGGTCTTATCCTCGTCCTCGACATATTCTCCATCGAACAGTCGCTTTGCTAATGCTGTTTTCTTCACAGTAGCTTTGCGGGCCCTCGTACTCTTGCGCATCCGCACCCCACCACTATTCTCCTCCTCTCCCACCTTCTCCTCCCCTTCCCCTTCCTCGTCCTCCTCCTCCTCGTCTTCGTCGTTCTGGCCACACCACATCGATCCTTGCTTCTGTTGTGTTGGTGGAGTTCGCAACAACATCGTGGCACGGCCGTCGCGAGGAGGTGAGAGAAGACTGGGGAGGGTGTAGTTGCCGGGGCTGCTCTGTTCCTCCTTGTTCTGGCTGCTGCTCCTGCAGATACCAAGGAACGAGGCCCAAGGAGAGGAGGTAGCTGATGATAGTTGAAGCGGTGAAAGACACATCGTGAAGCGAGGAGGGCTCAGAAAGAAGGCGGTGGCAGATGCCGTGGTAGTTGAGGTGATGGGGAGGGGGGACGTGATGAGGAGGGAGGGTGATGATGACCGGAATGCAGGCGGCGTCAAGGTCATCGGCGAGGATTGTGCAGACTGCCCCGTAAGCCAGTCGCTTATAGGCTCAAGGCTGTCCTCCGCGTTATTGGCGTAATTCACGCGAGGCAGAAGGAGGGCTTTGCTGTCGTCGTGCTGTGGGGGGGTATTCACTACGTCGTCGCCCAGCAAGAAGGAATACCAGCCTCCGGCGTCCGATGCCATGGTTTTGAAATATGGTATTAAAGGTGAAGAAGGTGCTGTCGAACGTAAGGGGTTGGATATTGGTGTGGGGGTTTGAAAGCCAGGAAAAAATGCTGAGGCGATTTGAAGGGAACGCCGCCGGAGGTCGTCCGAGTAATCGAGAAACACGATCGCCATCCAACAGAAACATCCCACTCGAGGAGATGGACCGGTGGCCCTTCCGTCACCGCACGCACACGGGCCGCGCCGTGCTTGTCATGAGCCCACTTAATTTGTCTCATAGAACTGGGAGAACGGAAGGGGAGGAGGAGGAGGAGGAGGAGGAGGACACTTACAACTCAAACCACTTGGCAAGCTCTATCCACGTCGTGATCACACCTCCAAATCCACCATACAGTCGTCATCACGCATGCACCTACTATTACGACGCAGCGCCAGCGCGGCAGTCACTGTAGCAGGCAGAAACAGCAACAAGGCCGCGGTCCGGTGCTTCACCGCGGTGGGTGGAACCAGGGGAGGACCCAAGGCAGGGGGAGGCAAGAAGGACGGCAAGAACGATGGCGGCACAGCAGCAGCAGCCGCGGCCGTGACCAAGGAGAAAGACCCTTTTGGCTTCAGAGAGCTTAAGGCCAAGTACAAGGGTGCGCGGGGGGGGGCAAGTTTCCCCGACTTGCGGGATGAGGACGTGGCAACGATGGAAGCGGAGATGGAAAAAACAGGGAGGGTGACGGCGCCGAGGAACGTGTTTGGGATAGACCATATCAGCAAGGAGATGACCCAAGCATGGGAGGAAGGCATGTTACCCCCGCAGTTGTACCCGCCCGAGTCGGCGCAGGCACCCGGATTGTAAGTGTAGGAGTTGTTTGTGTATGTACATATATGATTTTTCGGTTGCCGTTTCACCTCAGATATGCTCACCCTCCTCGGCCTCTCCCCCCTCTCTCTATGATAATCACCGTATCTCACTCTCTCTATCATCTCTTCCTCCCTTTCTTCCATCCTCCCTCCCCCAAAACAGGGAAGGCCCAGAGGATCTCTACTGGCCAGGCAATCTTGAGACCACCCTCCCCCGCGACAGCGACCGCCTCTACCCGTCCAAATCAGATCGCGCATTCTCCCCAGAAGAAATGCAAGAAATGTACGAAGCAGACATCGGTGGAGTCTGCCAGGGGAAGAAGCAACGGCGTGGCTCCCAGCCATTGAGGTGCAAAAAAGTAGATTTGAATGAAGTGGTGTTCACGAATGTGGCAGTGTTGGCTCAGTTTTTGTCGCCTGTGGGTATGATTAAGCCTCGGCGAATGTCTGGATTGTGTGCTAAATGCCAACGAAAGGTGGCGAGGACCGTGAAGCAAGCAAGACACCTGGGAGTGGTGCCTCATACGAGTGGGGTGGATCTGTACCAGCGGCTGCAGGGGGAGGGGGAGAAGGCAGGCGGCTTGGTGAGGGCGCCGTTGTTGTCGAGGAGAGGAGGGGAGGGAGGAGGAAGGGGTGGGATGGCAGAGGAGGAATTATTAAAGAAGATTCCAAGTTTGACCATATAGGCAGACAAATCGTGAAGTGTTGAGTTTGTCGGGAATGAAGCGAGGGACGGGCGGAGAATGGGGGAGAATGGAAAGACAAAAGTATCCGCAACGAACGAATTTAGAAGAGAATTCTCGTTATCAGTACGTTTTATTTTATTTCTTTGCCACGTGAAACTGAACGTGAAACTCATTTGAGTGGAAGAATTGTCACCCAGAAACAAAAAAGGGCAAGTGGACATGTGTATGCAGGCAAGGATCTAGTATATACTTTTTTCTTCTTGCTCTACCTTCAATCCCTCAAGACACATTTCTCGTCACTACACCTATGTGCAAAATTGTTCTCTCTTCGTCTACCTGTCACTCGGGCAGTTGCTTCATCGTCCCTACTCTTCCCGTCATTCCGCCATCCCAAGCTCAACATCAAGGGTCATCAGTTTCTCCTTCCTTCTATTCCGCGTCCTGCTCTTTCTACACCCTACCCTTTTTTATTGTTGTTCCCGCATATAAATCGCCTGACTATACCCCGGCAAACCACCCGGGCTGCTTTTGATCTTGTAATACGTGTTCACACCCGCTACCGCCAACACCCCCAGAACCAAGGCCGCAAAGCCCAAGCTCTCGCCCACGGTAGCTGCTGCTCGCTCGGGCACGGCAAAGTCGGTAAAATCCTCCCCCAGCTTATTTTGCCCAGTCCCAGTAGCAGAGGCAGCGGATTCAGTGGGGGTACTGGGAGCAGCGGGGGCTGAGTCTGCGACTGTGGTGCTGGAAAAGAGGCAGGCAAATCCCACGAAGATAACCAGGAGGTGTAAGAGGGTCAGGTTGCGGAGCTTCATGACCGACGCTGGTGATGACACCTGTGATAAAATGGCGGGGAAGCACAGGTTAAAAGAGGCCTTGGACATTAAACATGTGTGTGGGAGAGTGCGCTTTCGCTGTTGGGATAGTGTGGCACACGAACGCAAGCGGTGCGCATGTGCTTCGAATTTTCATAAGGGCAAGACTGTGACGTTGCTGGATGCATCGCCCTCATTCATAGCGGGCAGTTACGAAGCAAGGCATGGTGTACTTTCTCTTCCAATCTACACAAAGTCCAAGTTCTCATCCCTTGCTTTGCTTATGCTTTGGTTGTTCGAACTTATCGCGTCCTCCAATCACACACAACAAGCCCGTGCACAGGCCGTGCGCACTCGACTCGAGAGAGCCACTGGTCTTATTGGCCCATGCAATCTTCGTCCTCCGCCTCCTCTTCTTCCTTGCCACCACATCCGCCGTATCTGCAACTCCCAGCGACACAGCTGCGGGGCTGGTGCTTGCATGACTTCGAGATCGGCCGTCCCTTGGGCAAGGGAAAATTCGGCACCGTGTACCTGGCCCGGGAACGCCGCAGCAAGTATGTTGTAGCCCTCAAGGTGTTGCGCAAGCCCCAGTTGCTCAAGGGCGGAGTGGAGCACCAACTGCGCCGGGAAATCGAGATCCAGACGCATTTAAGACATCGCAACATCCTGCGAATGTTTGGGTATTTCTTTGATGAGCGACGAATCTACTTGATTCTGGAATATGCCCCGCGGGGAGAGCTTTATAAGCAGCTGACGGCCAAGGGCAAGTTCTCGGAGCGGCTCTCCGCGCAGTATTTGTTGGAGTTGTCGCAGGCCTTGGCGTTCTGCCATACCAAGCATGTGATCCATCGGGACATCAAGCCTGAGAATCTCCTGGTGGGTCACAAAGGTGAATTGAAAATTGCTGATTTCGGGTGGTCTGTGCATGCGCCATCGTCGAAGCGGAATACGTTGTGTGGAACTCTGGATTACTTACCCCCTGAGATGATTGAAGGACGGGCGCACGATGCCATGGTGGACGTTTGGAGTCTTGGAGTATTGCTGTATGAATTTTTGGTGGGCCACCCGCCGTTTGAGGCGGAGGGACACTCGGCGACGTATCGAAGGATTGCGAGGGTGGACCTGCATTTTCCGAGGGACATGTCGGAGGGGGCCCGGGACCTGATTTCGCGGTTGTTGAAAAAGGACCCCCGGGTGCGGATTTCATTGACTGAGATCTCCCAGCATCCGTGGATTGTGCAGCAGACGGCGGGGAGGGCGTCGCCGTCGGCTTTGGGAAGGGCAGCGTAGAGGGCGTCGGGAGTGGCGGGGGCGGCAGGGACAGCCGTGTCTGTCTTAGTTTAAAAAGGGGGAAGAGGAGGGATGGGGTTGTAAACGCAGATGAAATAGTACTTGTCCAATTATCAAATTAGGACAATTAATTTGTCAGTTGCTTCTGTCGCCATTCTCTCAGGGCCTTCTCCAGCTACTGTTGTAGTGCATGCATTTCAGAACACAAAAAGATTAACTATCTTAGACAATCCAACGAAATCGGAAGGGGGAGGACAATACCCTCGACACCAGAGGAATGCGCTTCCACTTAATTATCTGGACATCGCTTTACGTGTTTCATTCATTGGTTTACACGTTTATATGAGCAAGCTCCCCACGTCCACATCCTCAACCCCCACCCCCTTCTTCTTCCTCGGCCTTCCCCCCACCTCAACTCCCCTCCCCTCGCTTCCTACACCAGCAGCGCCCTCCGCACTTCCCCTCCCTGTTCCTCTCCCTCGCTCCTGCAATCTCATTAATCGCTGCTGGTACCCTTCCCAGGGCCTGCCCAAATCCTGACATAATACCACTAGAGCATTCAAGCAATCGGTATCCTCAGGGTGAGACGCATGCACACGCTGATAAATTCCGAGGGCGCGGGAAAAGTCCCCGAGGCGACGATGGCAGCTTGCCTGCATTAAAGGCCATTGGGAGGAAAATGGCTGCAAGGCAGCAGCGCGTCGGAAGTAGGGGAGGGCAGATGTGTACTGTGGGGAACGAGGAAGGCAGGGAGGGAGGGAGGATGAGGATCGAGTACCATAGGAGGGAGGGGAGGGCGGATGGGGTAATTCAAAAGATGCCACCTGTATGTCGTACCTGCTCCTGCCGTGTATGCCACAGCCCCAACCACGATATAACCTCCAAATTGTGCGGATTCACGCGGTCGCTCTCCTGAAAATAATGCAACGCCTGCGCGTCGTCGCCTTCCTCCTGGTACAGCTTCCCCAACCGCGCAAGCACCTCCTCGTCCACAGTCACGGCAGCAGCAGCGGCAGCAGCAGCATCAGAGGCAGCAGTGGAAGCAGTAGTACCTGTTACTGCAAGAGCATTTCCATATTCGTTTGTACCGACAGTCGTGGGGGGCGATGCCAACGAAGACGATGCACTTGATGAGGACATTCGTCGTTCCCCTTCTCCCTCTTCTCCGCCCCCTCCCTTTCGGACGCTGCTCCTATCGCCCTTCCTGTTGCTGCTGGTGCTATTTATGCTGCTGCTGCCCCTCCCCTTCCTATTCAACCCTAACAGCAAGACCTGAAACCATTTGATGGCCTGGGGGAGCTGTCCTTGTGCTTCGGCTACATACCCCAGCTGGTAAATGACCTCCGGGCAATGAGGAATGAGCGTGTGGAGTTTTTCGTAGGCGTTTTGAGCCTCAGAGAGGAGGTCCAAGCGCAGGTTGGCTAGGCCCAGATTGAATATTGCTGCAATAGGGAGGGAGGGAGGGAGAGAGGGAGGAATTGGTGGGTGGTCAAGGATCTCAGGGTAATCCGGATTTTGACATGTATGTGTTGTTTCTCGTACACTTGTAGAGCATGAAGCAATGTACTGAGATGAACGTCGGCAACGCCCGCCAGAGGGAGGGGGAAAGGAAGAAATGGAGGGCAAGGAGGAGTCTGAAGAGTGGCTTTGACAAATGGAACAATAGAAGAGGATCAAGGGGAGGAAGGAGCACATGGATTTACCTTCCAAGCAATCGGCCTCCACACCCAAAGCCTCGAGATAGAGCTCCTTGGCCTTCCCCGGATCTCCCCGCTGGAACACACAATTGGCTTTGTTCACTAGCGCGGCGGCGTTGTACCTGAGGAGGAAGGAATGAGCGAGGAAGGGAGGGGAAAGAAGAAGGGGTGAGGGTATCGTATTACCACCGTCACCAGGAACGAAACAGCGCTGGAAGCGTGACACTTTTTCGTCTTTCCCTCCCTCCCTTCCTCTCTCCCGACCTGTTCTGTTTAATCGCCATCTCCGCATACTCCTCCGCCAAGTCCAGCTCCCCTTCCAAAAAATAAATAAACGACAAATTACTCGCCGCCAGGGCCTTCATTTTCTCGTCCTTCTTCTCAAACGCTTTCAATACCTCCACCGCCGCGTCGAACTGTTTGTCCCTCAGGAACGCCAGCGCCCTCTCTAATTCCACTTGACACGAGACGTCGTCATGATTGCCCCTTCTCAAGGCCTCCACCACCCACCGAAACCCATCATTCCAGCCCCCCCCATCCACCACCGGCGCAATCAACTTCCCGGCCTGCAACAAGTAATGAGCTGCCTCCTTCCGTCGTCTCCGCATTTCCTCCCTCAAAAAATCCGGTCGTTCTTCCTTCCTTTCTTCTGTCGTATCTACACTTAGTCCTTCCTCCCTCCCCCCCATCGCTGCTTTCCTCACCTCCCTCTCTTCATCCACCTCTCCCTCTCTGTCGTCCTCCCCCTCTTCTTCCTCGTCCTGCTCCCCCGGAGGTGCTGCCACCGTTGACACCATCTTGACGAACGCCCTCTTCATTTTTTCCGTCTGGCCCAGGGCCAAATAACACAACAAGAGGTGGTAGGCGGTTCGGAAATAATCCCCGAACACCACCACATGGGGCGAGGTCAAGCCAAATGAAGACGAGCTAAAAAAGGCCGATGCCGTCGACTGAGCCAGGATATTGCCCCCCCTACTCCCATTACTGCTCCCTCCACTCCCGCCCTCCTCTCCTCCATCCCGCCCTCCTTCTCCTCCACCCCCCCCTTCGGGATGCGTGGTCGGATTGAGCACCACCATCTCATAGGCCTGCACGGCCTCAGGCCACTGCCCAAGCCGCGCCAAAGCATGCCCCAGGTTCCGGTAAACCTTCAATCGGGTCGCCTTGTGTGTGCTGGATGGGATTTGGTCCAACGCCATACGATACATTTTTACGGCCTGGGAGTAGCGGGCCTGGCGGTAGTGAATGTTGCCCATGTTCAGACGAACCCACCCAGCGGTGGGAGGCAAGGCCGCGCGTTGTTTGATCAGGCCTTGGTAGACCTAGCGGAAGGAGGGAGGAAGGGAAGGGGGGGGGTGGAGGAGGGGTTAAGATAAGGAACTTTGCCCGTTTTAAAGTGATTCCTCCCAGTCATGGGGGGCAGGATGGCGTGTGGCATGATCAGGCCTTGGCGGTCCTACAAGGAGGGAAATAGGGAAGGAGGAAAAGAGGGTTCGCTTCATGCGACGGATAAGTCAGAGGACGGCGATGGCGGGACATTAAAATTGCCATGTCTCATTCAAAAGAGGTCCAAAAAAGAAGGGGGCGAGGGTGAGGTGTTATATCGAGCGTTGAGAGGAGCAGATGTGAGGTAAGTACCTGCAAAGCTTCGTCGCCCATGCCGCTGCGTTCGTACACACTTCCCAAATGTAACGCCACGGCGTAAGTCAATTCGCCGTTGACTGTATCCGCTAGATTATTGAGCTCGCGATAACGGACCAGGGCGCGTTCCTTTCGTTGAGCTTCCTTGGCCTTGTCGAGTGCTCGTGCCAATTGTCCCTTTCTTGCAGCCAGGGCGGACGCCTCCAGTAAAGCGTGCACTTGTCGCTCGAACCCCAGCACCAACGACTCAGGGCTATTGTCCTGCTTGTCAACCAATATTGCAGTAGACGGCTTGCTGCTGCCGCTGCTGCCCGGTGTGGGGTTGGGTAGGGCCGAAGGGGCAGCAGACGCGTGAGCCTCCCCGCCAGGGGTAGAAGAAGTGACCGCGCGCCGACTTCCGTAGCCAGCTCCTGATACGGCCGTCATGGGACGTGTGGCAATGTCCGTGCTTCCACCGGTCGTACTCGTGGCACTGCTACTGGTGGAGGAAAAATGGCTTCTTGTGGGAGGAGGGGGAGGTGGGTGACGCAGGGGGCGGGGCAGCGGCGGCGGCTTTGGTCGACGACGCACTGCCGACACAAAGTCGTAGTCCGCATCCGACATCTTGTGAAGGTTTTGGATATGTGGCTGGTGGCGAGAGGGTGGTGAGTGCGTAGTGTGGCAAGACAGGTCATGGTGAAAGTCAACACGATGCCTCCCGCTCCGTGTTGCCCTTCTCCGAAATTGCCTCAAGGATGAGAAGGCGATCGATGGGCCGCATGTCCGATCGCCTCAAGTGTGGATGAAGAAGGCATCGCTGCGTGCGCTTCATGTACGAAGATATCATGCTCTCGTAAATGTACCGATGCAATAACTTGAGGTTGTCTTTTCCTTTTTCCAAAATTTGTTCCAATTTTTTCCAGGATTTGGGGGGGGTAAAAGTGGACCAAACCCTCAGAGTCCAGTGTCGGCCGCATGTATGGAAATAGGCAGTCCATCGCACACAACGTTACCAACCTGTCCGAGCAGTCAACCTCAATTTATTCGCAATGCGTACACTTGAGCGAATGGAGACTGGCTTTGACGGGCAATAGTACGGGGCTTAGATTTGCGAAAGGGCTTGGACAGTTTGAAAGGGGAGTACTCAAATGCGAAGAGGTAATATTTGGGGTACATTCGAAACACTGAGGATGAGTGAGTACAGCTAAATTAAAGTGTGTGCCATTGTAACTTTAAATGTTGTTCCACCACGAGCACTTATCGGAGGGATCAGATGACAAACGGTGGATCTCGAAATGGAATAAAACAGCAGGCAAGGCATGTTGTGCGCAAGAGATGGACGAAATGAATCAAAGTCAAACTCATAATGTCTGCAAAGAAATCATTATATTTAAAATGAAAACATGTAGTAGAAATCCAAGGGAAAAGGGGAAAACCTCCGCGAGCTGAAGATAACATTATTCAGGCGTAATTTCTTTGTTATTTTTCCCCCTTCCATCTAAACATCAAGAATCCCTACAAGTCATCACCGAAGCCTTCCTCCCCTTCATCCATCCTCTTTTTCGATCCACTCTCTCCAACTCCACCGCCAGTGTGGCCCTTGCCTGGTAGAAAGGTAAAAGCAAAATCCTTACTGACCCCCCGGATCCCGGCGCTAGCTCCCTCTCCCACCAGCACTTGCGCTTCATGGTCGTCAGGGGGCGCGTCTGGGTCGTCAAGCTCCAAGTCGTCCAGCAACTCATCCAGCTGCACAGCTTCATCATCATCCTCGTCGTCGTCGTCGTCGTCGTCGTCCACCTCTTCTCTCTCGCCCATGCCCATGACCTCCTCCCCACCAGCTTTCGTCGGCGGCGTCTCGGGTGTCAGTCCTTTCTTGCTTTTGCGCTTCTTCGCCTTTTTCTCTCCAACCAATATCTCCTCCCCATCCATCATATGTGTTGTCTTGTTTGCGGCCATCACCGACATCCTGTCATTCTTGTACAAATTCACATTTCTCCGCATCTCCCTATCACCCTCCAACTGCTGCCTGTATTCTTCAAGCTCCCTATCCTCTTTCTCAGCGTCCCTCGCCTCCATCACCTCCATCTCATCCGCCTCAAATGTCTTAAGCTTCCACGCTGGTTTCTTCAGCCTCCCTTCGCTCGAATAGACCTTGCGGACAAGCACCACGTCCGGAAGCCCTGCCCGGGTCTTCGCTTCCAGCTCCTCCGCATCCGAACTATTCATCGACGCAGTCGCTAGCAAATATCCCAACACCGTATCCCCAGCCCTCAAAATATGCCCCAAATGCGTCACCACTCGATACCGCGTGTCATTCACCCCTAAATCAGCCATCAGCGCCACCTCTACCTCAGCCAGTCGATGACGATTTGCCCTACGAACAGGTGCTGAAGTCTTGGTCGGAATCATGATGGGCTCGATGCCCAACACCATAAACTGGACTAAGCGCCCGGCAGATAGCAACGCCTGGAATTCAAACCCAGCCTTGTGAAATTTATCGGCGGTCAGATCGGCCGTTTGCCCCGTGATGGGATCGACGAGGTGGAGGTGATTGAGGACACGTTGAACGAGGGAGAGGCGGGCGATGTCCCCCAGGTTCTGGGCGAGCTTCGTGGGAAGCACCACCAAGTCGTCCTTGCACACAGGCACTATCTCAATTATACTCGTGTACTTGTAGTTAAAGATGTTCGAGTGATCGTCTTGCGAGACCAGCTTCTTGGACTGCTTCACCTTGACAGGGCAAACGGTCTCCAAAAACTCTGTAAACCGGGCGGCCTGGTTCCGCTTCGCAAAATAAAAATCCATCCCGTCCTTGAAGCCCTGGATCTGCAAGGCCTGCGCATGGGCGTTATGCTTCAGAATCAGTTGCTCAAGGTGCAAGAACGTCCGCTTGTGGTCTACCCGTTGCCGGACTTGGACAATGGCCTCCCAAGCCCCGATGGTGTAGGACGCGCAGCAGTCCGGGCACTGCTGATTGCGCACAACAAACTCCACAACGACCGCCTCTTGGAGGACGGCGCCGTTCATCACCTCTTTCTGCACCGTCAGCTTTAGCTTCAGCCGCTTCGAGTGGGGCTCCGTCCAAATCCAACCGGCGTCAATCAGGCGCAAGCGATTCAGGCCCGCCACCTTGCGCAAGCACACGGCCATCAGTTCCCGAGACTCGGCCTCGTAGTGCGACCAGCCCGTTCCACCCGAGCCGCCCATGTACTTGAGGCAGCCACGGCATTGGTGCATGGTCACCCGCGTGGACAGACCCGTGGCAATGTTGACTTGGGTCCGAAGACACTGCAGGCACATGTTGGTGGGGTTGGGCTGGATGTTGATGGCGCACATGCAGCAAATGGCAGCCACCGGTGTCTGGGTCGCCGCCACGGGCTGCATGACGTCCGCCATTTTTATATTGTGCAGCTGTAACATGCATGTGTTATGCGCGGGGTGTAAAGTGAGTAGAGGCATAGAATATCCGGCACGTTGCTGCTAAGGGGGCGTTCGTGAGGGGTGTGGGTGGAGGAGACGGGCCATGTCTTGATCAACGCGTTTATCTGATCCAGCTCACTCCCACGGACCAACCTAACCCCTTACAGGACGACAAGGAAACGCTTGACTTAGATCGTAGCGTGCGTGCCTTAGGCACAGCTGTGGATGGTCATTGCTGCCCGAGTTTTGGTGCTCGCCGCCTTGCCCAACCTCCTGCCTCTCCTGACGGCCTCGGCACTGCACAAATCAAGAAGTACCTTCCTCGTCCATACGCCACGTTATACTAGAGTGAGCCGCTTCTCTTCAATGGCGTGTCCGATCAATCTGCAAGCAAGGTCACACAACGCGGCGGCTACAGCTGGCACCTCAAGACCACCACCCACCTGCCAGGCTTCTTTTTCTCTGGGGCCTGAGGGAATGCTCCCCATGCCCGCTGTCGGCCTGGGCACATTTCAAGTCAAGGAAGAGGCAGGTTATGAAGCTGTCAAAGCAGCCATCAATGTAAGAAATCGAAAAGTCGAGGGTTCGGGTTTATGTTCCTCCCTGCATCGCTCGATCCCTGGGCCCCTGGCAAGTCACGGTAGTGAGCAAGGCGTTTATGCATCTATTTCGCAGAGGACCTCATGATCTCGGCTTCATTCCCGTCAATTTTTATGCTATCTTAAATAATATTTCAATGTCCCGCCGCCGCACTTACATCGATCCTTTATCCTCTCTCTCCCTCACACTCCTCACCAAACATACAGCTTGGGTACACCCACATCGACACCGCCTCAGTCTACCGTAACGAAGCTGCCATCGGGCGAGCCATCCGTGAATCAGGCATTCCGCGCGAGCAGTTCTTTATAACGACCAAACTTGCTCCGAAGGATCAAGGGGCAAGCAAAGCTTATGCTGCCCTTTGTCAGTCCCTGCATGATTTGGGCATGGAGTATGTCGACCTCTTCCTCATCCACTGGCCAGCTGCTGCCGGGCTCAAGCACAATGACCCTCTCAACAAAGTACGACGTCATGAGAGCTATGTGGAGCTGCAGCAAGGCGTACTGGAAGGGAAGATCAAAAGCTTGGGAGTGTCTAACTTTGAAATTCCGCATCTAGAGGCCCTCCTTGCCGATCCCGCCATCACCATCCCCCCAAGCGTCAACCAAGTCGAATGTCATCCCTTCTACCCGCAACGGGAGCTTCACACTTACTGTAGACAGCATAATATCATCCTACAGGCATACAGTTCCCTGGGACAAGGCAACACAGATCTTTTGGCGCATCCAACCATCAAAGCTATTGCGGCCAAGCAAAAAATGACACCCGCACAAGTGTTGTTGCGGTGGGCGCTCCAGCGGGGGATTCCTGTTTTACCCAAGACCATTAGTCCTAAACGAATGGTTGAGAATCTGGTAGCGTTGCGTCTCCAGCTAGATGTGGAGGACATGCAGGCTTTGGATGGCTTGGACGACAAGTGTCACGTCAAGTATGCGTGGGACCCGTCTCAAGTTGTTTAGAGAAGCGTGAAGGGAGAACACCAAAGTACCAAAATGTGTGCCCTGATTCACAATTCTTCGTATGCATTCTTGTTTCATGGAATGTGTTGGCTAGTGTTGCTTTATGCTGTGGTTGGGGGGAAGGGCAAAGGGAGGAAAGGGAGATGTGAGCCGGGAGCCATGTTCACAGGCAAGCTTTACGCGCCAAGACTGAATTGCGAAATCTACCTCTGGAGTCGGACAGAGTCGGCCTTCCCCTCTCCTTAGGCCATTTGCGACGGACCATACACCGCGCCACGCTGATGCAACCACCCCCAACGACATCTCAATAAACAGGCAGCGACATCATGGAGTTCTTTGTGCCAGTAGGGAAAAGCGGTAGCAGCCAAGACGACCATGAACATCATCCGACCAGCAGCAGCCGGCCCACACACCAATACCAGGACGACGACAGCCCACCTGCAGCCACACACAGTACAGCTGACGACAAGTTGGCATGGCTGCAACAGAATTTGGGGATGCATATGCTAGATGGTGCCAGTGGCAATCTCACTGGCGCCGAGCTCGAGGCCGCCCTGACGGCGATGCCCCACACTCTCTTGCCCTTGCTGTACAAATTGACGACACAAGTGCGAGCATTTCAGGAGCAAAATACGGAGCTCATGTTCGATCTGAAAAAGAATCGAGCTGAAGCGGAGCGACTGATGCAAGAAAGGGCCAGTATGTACGACAAGGTGGATGCCGCCCATCAGGACCGACAAGCCGCCGAGAGCATGCTGGCCTCCATGCGGGCCGAGACCGCCGCCTTGGAAAAGCGATGGAGCGAGGAGAAGAATGAGCTCCATGGGCGCTTGGCACGTTCAACTTGGAAAGACTTAACCATCCGCGCGCAGCTCAAGAAGAAGGATATGGAGTACGAGAAGCTTCAGAAGCAATTGACGCGTAGCATCGGGTCGAGCAGCGGGAGCAAGAGTACCACCGGCACCGCGCGAGGCACGGTGAATCGCGTCCGAAGCATCGACATCACCCCCAAACCGTTGGTATACAGCGGCGGCAGCAGTGACTTGGTGGGGGATGAGGCCTCTCGGGCGGCGTTGGCGGCTTGCGACCACCGACAGACCTTGTTGTTGGAGGAGAATGCTGAGCTTCGGGAGACCCTCAGGTGCATGTATGCAGAGATTCAGGGACTGCAAGATCAATACGGCGATTTGGTTGAAGAAGTAGAGAGTTGTCGAATCTGGTACCACGAGGAGCTCGCCAAGGCGAAGGGGGCGGCAGGGACCTCGTTGCTTTCACCACCTCTAAAAGGAGAGGAGGAATCGATCTTTTCCCCTCAGCCGACGAGCCGCCGATTCGAAGTGGAGGCATTTGAGATGCCTCCGGAGTGGTTGAGGCGTGTGGTGGGAGAAGAGCTGCGGGCAAATATGGCTGAAATGGGTCGGCGATACGATAGACTGCGGGAGGTGATCATAAAGCAGCAGCAGCAGCAGCAGCAGCAGCAACAACAACAGCATGAGGTGGAGGAGGAGGGAGAGGGAATTGCGTCGGCTTTGCGAGACCTGACGGCGGAGAAGAAGGCGTTGCAGCGGGAGGTGAGACGAGTTCAGGCAAGGCTGTATGAAACGGAGGAGGTGGTGGCGATGCAGGAAGTGGTTATCAAGGGAGCGCTCTTTGGAGAAGACACAGGCCACGAAGGAGGGAGCCAAGGAGGCCGTCGGCCTCATGCAGGGGAGGGAGGGCGTCAACGCTTGTCCTCTGATTCGTGGATGGCGGACAACGGGCATGTGGATTCCCGGACTGTGCAACCAGAGGAGAACGAGCAACAGCAGCCGCGGCTAGAGGAAGAGGAGCGAGGGACGTTGGAAGAAATTGCTGAGAAGCTAAAAGCAGATTTGATAGCATTTGGGATGGAGGACAAGCAACAAGACTCTGTTGGTGGTACTACTGCTACTTTCGCTGCTTTGGAAGTTACGCCAATCAAGAAGATGGACGCCCACGGAGATGGGCAATGGAAGGTGACACGAGCTCCATTGCGGTCTCTGTCGGGAGGTGGAGGCAACCTGTTATCGCCCATGCTGCAGGCGCGAATTGCGGGCTTGGACCATGACATGTACAAGCCCAATAGGAACAAAGAAGAGGGTCTGGATGGTGGCACGCCGCGGGGACGGTCATCTTTGCAGGCGGCCTTGGGGTTGCTCAGTCCGATAGAGCATCATGACCCTTTTGGGAATTGTCGCCACCCGGCTAAAAAGACTCTTTAATTGCATGCATTTTTTCGGCGAAGGTAGATGGTGGTAAGATATGCAGTAGTATAGCACAAGCCCCACCTCCCGAAAGACGGCAATTTCCGGAGGCGGCGATTGCAAACGGTCAAAGCGAAGCAGACTGGCAACGATGAAGATAGTGAAAGAGATGAGTTTCTGTGCAGAGTACGAGAGAGGAGTGATAAGGAAAGATTCGACGAAAATACGACTGGGAAATAATGACTGTACGAGTGCGTCCATTGGCATTTCCGCTGTCTTTTGGCTTGTTTCTTTGTGCTGCAGAGAGCAGGGTGGGGTTCCAGTGTGGTATGTCATCTTTCCCCCTCGTCTTATGTTGGTAGCTTAACCCTCCCTGCCTTGCTATTAATCCTATCGAGCCCTATTGTGCACCAGCCACACAACCGCAATGCCTGCCACCAGTCTGTGACGCCGCACAGCAGATCGCTCAACCCACGCACATGACCCCTCCCTCCCTTCCTCTCTTCCCTCGTACCCACTCTCTCCATCATCTCAAATAATCCTCTCTAGCCAGCCAGCCTTTCCTTTCTCTCCCTTATTTCCCCCCTTCCTCTCGGCCTCGACACTTCCTTACATGTACTGTCCTCCGCCATCAAAATCCTGGGCCGCCTGGTCTAACGATTTCCTTTCCGGGATCTCAGTAATCAAACACTCGGTCGTCAGCACCATCGAAGCAATCGACGCCGAGTTTTCCAACGCATTAATCACGACCTTCGCCGAGTCCACCACGCCCGTGCTCAACAAGTTCTCATAAACGCCGGTAGCGGCGTTGTAGCCCCATCCCCACTCTTGGTTCTCGAAAATACGCTCCACCACAATCCCACCATCGATGCCAGCATTTTGCGCAATCTGCATCACGGGCGCCGACAAAGAGCGGAACACAATGTCGGCACCCGCCTTCTCGTCATCATCGTCCATGGCAGCCAACATTTCATCCCTCTTCTTAAGCATATACAGCAGAGTCGACCCTCCCCCCGGCACAACACCCATCTCAATCGCACTCTTCACCGAGTTTAATGCGTCCTCATACCTGAGCTTCTTATCCTTCAGCTCCGTCTCAGTTGCCGCCCCCACCTTAATTCGAGCGATCCCCCCCCCTAAAGCCGCCACACGTTGCTGCGCCTTCTCCTTATCGAACTTCGAGTCCATCAAGTCCATCTCGCGCTTAATCGCCAGAATCCTCTCCTTGATAGCATCAGCATATCCACTGCTGGTGACAATGGTCGTGGTGTCCTTCCCAACTACCACCTTCTCCGCCACACCCAGCATCTCCGGCGTCACACTTTCAAGTGTCACGCCCACCTCCTCCGCAACGAAGGTGGCACCCGTGGCAACGGCAATATCCTGCAACAGCTGTTTGCGTCGGTCTCCGAAGCCAGGTGCTTTGATAGCCACCACGTCAAGCACTCCACGCATTTTGTTCACCACCAGCGCGCTCAAAGCCTCCCCGGCAACGTCCTCAGCGACAATGAACAGCGGCTCCTTGCTCTTGGCGATGTGTTCGAGCAAAGGCAAAATCTCATGGACCGCCGAAATCTTCCCCTCGGTGACAAGCACGCGGGGCTTACGCAGCTCTACCAGCTGTCGCTCTTGGTCCTTGACGAAGTAAGGAGAGACGTATCCACGATCGATGCTCAACCCTTCCGTGAACTCCACCTCGTCTTGCACAGTCTGAGACTCCTCCACGACTGTCGAGCCGCTGTCGCCCACCAACTCATAAGCCTTGGCAATCACTGCCCCCATCTCCGCGTTGCCGCCCGTGGCAACAGTGGCGATATCGAAAAGGTCCTTATTGCTCTCCACGGGCTTCGCCATCTGTTTGATCGTGTCACACAGAACCTTAGAGCAGTGCATGATACCCCTGCGCAGAGCCACGGGGTTTGCACCTGCCGTCACCTGGCGCATACCTTGGTTGACGATGGCTTGGGTCATTACGGTGGAGGTTGTGGTACCATCGCCGGCTTTCATGTCGGACTTGGTAGCGACCTCCTGCACGAGCTTCACCCCTACATTCTGCTCAGGGTCTGCCAGCTCAATATCACGGGCAATCGTCACACCATCGTTCACAATCTCAGGCACACCGTACTTGCGTTCCAACACCACGTTGCGGCCCTTCGGTCCCAGGGTTACCTTGACAGCATTAGCCACAATGTTGATCCCCTCCACCAGCTTCTGGCGGCTCTTCTCGCTCAGGCGCACATTCTTGGCCATCATGGTCGTGGATGCCGCGCCCCGTCTAGACACAGCACCGCGTACGCTGGCCAGCTCGGGAAGGGCCGCTGTAAGGGGGGGGGGGGATGGTTGACGGGGTATGGGGCGTTAATTTTTTCTGGAAAACCTAGGTTGAGAGTGAGGAAGAGGAGAAACAATTCGATATCTTACCAGGCGGCAGAAAAGCAGTCGTGCCCACGGCCAGGGTGGCTATGATTGCTCCAAGGACGCCCCACTTCATGTTCCTGAAGTCTGTCGTGGGTGGTCGCGGGGTGGAAAGGATGGAAAGGGATGGTCAGTCGCACGATAAGCGGCTAGGGGCAAGCTTTTGGTGGGGAGGCTATAGCACATGGCACCGTGCACTCCCATCGCCGCAAAAGCCAGCAGTCGACTGTAAACATACATTGGCTTCTCCTCAGGGCAGTCGTCTGTGTAGCCGGCATGTATGTATGGTGGATCAGGCCAAGTTGCAGTGCGCAAGGCAGGCCATTCGTCCATCAACACAGAGAGGGAGTATCTTACGTCTCTAGTTAAGCAAAAGCATGCCAACTCAAATACACAGCCTTCGAGCAAACCCAGACCACCCAGATACAACCAAGAGATGATGGAGGATAAATGGGTGGTCACAGTTGCGGGTTTTGGAGGTAAGTATGGTATAGAAAAATGCACAAGTTTCTGGAACTGATTTGAGGTTGGTGTGCTCGCCTCTACGGTCACGGCAGCTCGCCTGCCGCGCCCTCTACCAAGCACAAGCATTCTGCTACTCTTTACGGTGTTTGAAAATCCTCTTCATAACTGCTGATACAATAACGCCAGGTCCATCTACATCTTTAGTGAAAGGCCCGCAGGCCGCCGATACATGACCCCGCACGATCATTGCCGGCCTTCCCCCTCTCATCCTAGTGCAACTCCTCCCGTTCTTACTTCTTGCACAGGAAAATGGTGGCCAAGTTCCCCATGCGCACCTGTCTGCTGGCAAGTCTGCCCCTTCTCCTCCAGGCTTTCTTGCTTTCTTCACCTCAGAGACAAACGGCCTTCTCCTACTCCCACCGTAGCGCCAAGACCATCACCCAAGGTACGCAGATACGATCGAAATGGAAAGGAGGAACGCTGAATCCTTGCATGTTGTCTGTATGCTTACATACTTATTAGCCTGACCTGACCTTTTCACATAATTCAAAGTGCACAACCTTGACGGCGTGGACATCCCTGGCCCTTTGAACCCCCTGGCCAACGTGCTGCTTGTCAAAGTCAAGGATGCCGCCGACATGTCTGCTGGAGGCATTGTGCTGCCCGATCAGGTACATATATACATAATCACATTGATTTATAACTGGAGATAGGTATTGAAATCTGGGTAGGACAACAAATTGTACGAAGGGCTCGTGGCATGCGGTCTAAGACCTGTCTGTTTCCCGCAGCCCCTTACCACCTCCATCCGCCTTATCTTCTTCCTTTCCTCCTTCCCAACCGAATTCAATAAACCCCTCATTCAGGCCAAAGAGAAGCCCACCGAAGGCGAAGTTATTTCAGCAGGTCCAGGGCGATTGCACCCGGAGACGGCTGTCCTTATGCCTATGCCCGTCAAGCCTGGTACGTAAATTAAATTGTTTTAGTGCAGGTGCTGGATTGCTTGAAGAGATGAAGTTTGAAAGGGATGATATTGTTGAAGAATGGGAGGAGGCAGCAGGTGTCAGATTATTTGTTAAGTGTTCGTTTCCTCGTGTGTTTTGTTTTATGTCTGCACGCGGCAAATTTTAAAGATTGAAAAGGAGGAGAGACAGCTCTACTTACCCCCTTAAAATCAACACCTACCCTTGTTCCCTCACTTCCCCCCCTCCACCTCCAATCACCAGGCGACAAAGTCCTCTATGGAAAATTTGACGGCATGTCCGTCGCCTACGACGGAGCCCCCCACGTGCTGATCCGCGATGAGGACATCTTGCTTACCTGGACTGGGCCTAAAATGACTGTTGCTGCTGTTGAGACTGTCCGTGACCGCATCCTAGTTAAGGTCAAGAAGGCACAAGATAAGAGCGCAGGTGGAATCTTGTTGGCCCCCTCCATGAGCAAGGCACGGCCGACGGAGGGGGAGGTTATTAAGGTCGGCCCGGGTAGGATTGCGTCAAATGGGCAGGTTGCTGACATCAAGATTAAGGCAGGAGATAGTGTGAAATTTAAGGACTTTGCGGGCACGGAGGTGAAATTGGAGGATGAGAATTACTTGGTCATGTACTCAGTTGATGTGTTGGCGCGTTGGTAAGCGTGAGGTCGAGGGAGGGGGGAATGAGGGAGGCACATAATATTGAAAGTGGGGGGGGGGAGGGGAGAATAATGCTCTAATGTTGCCTGTGTGCACATGATGAGGGAGCATAGAGTTGGATGATGGGATTGAAATGGAAGGGAGAGGGGGAGCAGGAAACGATGCAGGCCCCGCAGCATTTCCGAGTCGTTCTCGTCGATTTTACATTGGATCAAAGCAAAAACAGGCTTGCACCGAGAGCCGACAACCCAATCAATCAAGGAAGCAAGCAACAAAACATTACCACCGATTAAAAAACAGCACGAACAACCAGAACGAAAAGAAAACACAACAGACGATGTTTTATCGATGGTGGGCACTCGCCATGCTCTGCTTGCTTATTTCAATCGATCGACAAGGGGAAAACCGCGGGCGACCTTTGACTGTTGCCGAGATCGGACAAGCCTCGCCGAGCGGCGCTGCTTCGTCGCCCGCCTCTCACGTCCACGTAAGCACTGCAGCTTGGGAATGAACCGTCGCGTTGCACATTCATCTCGCATCCCTGCATTCATGCTGGATGGGGCCCTCTCTTTCTCTTGCGCAGTTTCCAGCAAAGTCCTCACTATGTGCGGTGGACCTTCTGGTTTCGCAGTCGCTTCCAATCCTCTGGACACAAAGGCAGCTCGTCATCCTTGTGCTTCGCCGCGCAAATACGACAATCCCGCCTGCTTCCGTCAAGCCGTTCACAGAAACCACGGCATGCTACAGTGCCCACATAGCATGGCTCTCTCGATACACAAGTGCTAATTTCTTGCGCTCATCCCCCCCTCACCGAAATCAAACACCAAAAGTCAGCAAGCACTCGACAGAAATTTACCAAAGCTTGACGACGCTCAATTGCCTCTCTAAAAATGGTGGCTCGAGAGGTCCACCCGCCAACCTACACGGCCACGGACCCTGCATTGGAGAAGGACGGTATCATTTACGAGTATGGCAGCGCGGCGAATCCCACTTTATCCCCCGTCCCTTATTTGGCCTTGGGTTCCAGCCACCACGAAGAGGGTAAGTCCGCTGTCGTGTCAGTATGCCAAGTGAGGGGAAGGAGGACGATGACGGGGCGATGAAATCTTGGACAACCTTGCGGTACCGGCCAGTGGCCACGAGGATGGTGGACTGTGAGCAGCGCGCCATCATGCGAAGGATCCCGCTCTTGGTGGGAAATGAGGTCCCAGCGCAGGGGGGCGCGGCGGCGGGTTAGACTGATTGGAGGCACTATCTGAGACGAGGATGAGCATCCTTGGTTCGTGGAGCATGTGTAGGGGCCTGCTTCTTTCATCGTTGACGCTGTCACTATCACTACTATGAATGCGCTTTAGTTGTAGCACATGCCGCTTTTCCTATACACCTCTCGACAAAGGACGCTCATCCTCTCCCCTTCACTCCCTCCTCACCCACACACCAGGCCCTACTCGCATCATCCCCTTCGATCTGGCCGAGAAGCTCGAAGTTCCCTACCCAGCCACCTCCCCCAATCTGCTCGCTGCCTACATCCGCATATTGCCCGGCGAGAGCTTGGAGACTCAAGCCAGGGCAACGTCTCAGGCTTTTTACGTCATTCGTGGGAGTGGCGTGTCGACGTCCACTGAACATGGCGAGATCAAATGGAACACAGGAGACTTGTTTGTGCTGCCCGCGGCGGTCGCTCCTGTGAGCCACGCGGCGTTGGGGGTGGAGGTTGCGGAGGGAGGGGAAGCGGCTGCTTTGTACTGGGTCAGTGACGAGCCTCTGTTGCGTTACTTGGGAGTGAATCCCAGTGAGAAGAAGTTCGAGCCGACGCTGTTTACCCGGAAGAGGATGGTGGAAAGCGTGGAGCTGTTGAAACATGAGGAGGGAGTGGAGCATCGGAACCGACTGGGTATTTTGTTGGGAAACAAGGCGACAGAGAAGAACACTTTGACGCTGACGCATACCCTATGGAGTTTGCTTAACTTGCTCCCGGCAGGACAAAAGCAGCGGCCGCATCGGTACGTTTGATCAAGTGCCAAATTTTTTGTTTGTTGGTGACGCGTATCCCCTCTGGTGACGCGTATCCCCTCTTTCTCCTTCGTCCCCTTTGGCTGCTCACGATTTTCTCCCCTCCTCCCTCTTCTTCCCCTCTCTCCCACAGCCACAACTCCGTCGCCCTGGATCTGTGCGTCACCGCCGCTCCTACCAATACTTATACCCTGATGGGGCCTGAGCTTGACGAGGATGGATGGGTCAAGGATCCCATTCGCCTTGATTGGGCGAGTGGTGCTTGTTTCGTCACCCCGCCCGGGTGGTGGCATTCGCACCATAACGATTCGGAGGTTGACGCGTGGGTGCTGCCTTTGCAGGACGCGGGCTTACATACCCACATGCGGACGTTGAACATTGAATTCAGCGTGGCTCAGAAGGAGGATACTTCCCTTGCTACTGCCCTTTCGTCAGCGGATTCCTCCTCCTCCTCTTCCACCTCGTCCTCGGCGGAATCGGACAAGACGGCTGCGGCGTTGTCCTCTCCATGAGTTGGTGTCGAGGGAAGGAAAGGAAAGTAAAGGGAGAGAAAGGAGACGGGGACAAAAACCAAAGCAATCAACCTCGTTTTTGGTCTCCGCGGAATGTATGAGAATGACTGAAAGGGGGGGAAAGGGAGGAAGGAAGAGAGGGAAGGGAGGGTGGGTGGCTGAGGGGACGAATTTTCTTCTTTTTCGCACCCTTTCAAAAACCATCAGAGAACGAGAAGTCCACAGACAGTAACAGGTCGTGTGCCTGATGACTATGACGAAGGTGTGCGTGTGTTATGACCCGCGGGGGTAGAGTTGGAGAAGGGAGGAAGAGAGATGGAGAGAACTAAGCGTCGACGATCACCGACCGTCCTCTCCCTTCTCTGCATTGCTCTGGCCCATTTTGACGGTCGAAGTGCCTTCTATTACTGTTCGAAGGACCTTGAAAGAAGAGGGAAAGAAGAGAGGGGAAAGCACTCTCACACAGCAGGAAGCCGGAGAAGAGGCAGAGTCAGCCATACGAGACAAGAAGAAAAAACCAATTTTGTGCGACAGAGTCAAGGGTTGGGGTTAGACAGAGAGAAGGGTTGGCAGTAAGAGATGCCCATTAAATAACGGACTCAGGGTGACGAGGCCCTCATGCGCCAACATGGGAAGAGGAAGAAAGGGGGTCAGGGAGAGGAGTTTTGTACAATAGACTTTCCTGATCTTTTCGTGCCCTTTTCCGGAGGGAGTTAACTCCCCCACTCCCCCATAAATACTTGATGATATTTTCGACCTTTTTGTGGACGCATGAACGGAAAGCGAGCTACCGAGCACCATGCCCGCGCGTGTGAGAAGGAACGAAGGGCAGACGATATTGTCCTAGGTCGAGATTTACCACGGAGGAAGATGACGAAGAAAAATGGGTCCAATCACTCGGCCAATATAAAAAACGGTTGTGAGGAAATGCGAGGCTTCTTCTTATTTTATTGATATTGTGCATGTGTTTTGACTCATCTTTTCCCGCGTCCGGTGGTTTGTCGATGAACTTCGTATGATTGCTTTCCTGCTTTCCTTTTCCTTCTTTTTTTTTGACTCTTTCTCTTTCTTCTTATTCTTGTTTCTTATTCTCTCTCCCGTTCTTTGGTTCCTCTCATAGCTGTTTCGATGGGCTACAGGGCTTCATCAATTTGATGAAGTGGTTGTGGTCGTAGTGCAATTCCTACCCCAGTCGAAGTAAACTTTGTCTCGCTTGGGCGAGCCTTTTTCCTGCATCCCTCACTCCTTCCCTCCATCATTCCCTCTCTCCCATTTTCTTCCTCTGCCTCTATCTCCAGCTCAGTGGCGCCGCGTATGACCGGCGCTTTCCCTGTCTTCTTTCTTCGAACCCCGAATTTCCCCCCTCATCTTTGAGTGCTATTATCATCTTGAGTGATATTGGCCATCTTTGGGTTTGAACAAATAGTACCCTTTGGGCGGTCGCTGTTACTTTCATGTGTCTATGAATACTTTTAAGTTATTTCTCTTCTTGTTCCCTCTCTTCCTTCGTTCGCTCTTTTCCTTCTCTTCTTAAGTGTCCTGTTTTCCGCAAAAGGTTGATCGGAGACACAGAACGCACCCACACATGGACACCCACAGGTACTTATGACGACTACAACTACATCTGAGCATCGCATCCATTCACCACCCTCACTCATTTGTCACCGGAGGAAAAGTTTACACAGTTATCGTTTCTTCATTCCCCATTTTCTCCATCCATCCCTCCTTCCCTCTTCATTTGACCGGGCTGTCGGCGGCTGCTGCTGCTGCTGCTGCGCGCGCAAAGACATGTATGTCCCTCAGTTCCAATCTTTTCCCTCTTTATAAGCAGCCCTCTTCATTAGCAGATTGACACCCCGATGTACCGCCGCGAGGCCTGTTGCTTCCCTACCGCAATTAATATCTCATTAAATTGGCCCGCCTTCTCACCGATGCCGTTTCTCAATTCCTGCGCCGCCGTAACCAGACCCGACAAGCTCGTGGGGTCAAGCCCCAAAACCGTCGCCTGCTCGGTCAATAAGGCCTTCAGTTGCGGCTCCTCCACCTCCCACACCAATCTTCCCTCGCTTCCTCCGTCTGCCCATCGGAGAAGGAGGCCCTTGGGCCTGGGCGCAGGAGGGGGAGAGGCAGGGGAGGAGCGCGAGGAGGTCTGCTCTGTGGAGTACCAGTCCAACACCATGCAAGGCGCCACGTCGGAGAGGTGGAGGAAGCATCCTTTACCACCCTCCATCTGTCCCTCAAAGCGACGAAATTCCACTCCAGAAGGCAAACTGCCCAAATCCTCCCACACTTTGAAAGCGGTGCCAAACAAATCCTGGGACGCCATAAAACAGTTGCAGAAATGCACGAATGCTGCAGGAGTAAAGCGCGCTCGGCCCTGCTCATCCACTCGCCCGCCCAAAAAAAACGAAGCCACTTTGAAGGCAGCGCGAGGGTCAGAAACAAGCGCGGTCAAGGGACCCTCCAGCACTTCCAACGGCAAGTCATAGCCAGGGTTCGACAAGCACTGATCAGGGTCATAGGACACCCCCTCTCCATCCTTCCTTGATACAAGCACCGCATCCCGCCGCGCTTTCATCACTGCCCCGACCAGCAGCGCGAGCAGATCTCCGGTGCACAACCTCTGCCCCTGCCTCGCGAACTCATTCAACGTCATCTCCATCCACGCCCCCGTACCCGATCCCAAAGGCCGCATCACCAAAGCTGCCTGTCCCTCCGACAGGGTCAAGGTCCCCGAAGGACGATGAGGAAACTTCACTTCCAACATTCCCCCTTCCCCAACTGCCAAGTTTCCGGGACCTGTAGGGTTCCAACCCACCATCAAGCATTGCGCCGGACGTGTGCGGCCCTCCAACACTCCCTCCACCTCCACATCTTCTTGCGTGTAGGCATCGCGGCTCAAGCCTAACGTGTGAGCATACTGATCGAGCAACACTGATGGCTGGCCTCCTGCTTTTCTTCCACCGCCGAGGGTCGAGATCATCTGTTGAGGGACAGAAGAGGAAGAGCCGGAGAGGACCTGAATGTGATCCGCGACACGATGCAGCTCACGAAGCGATCCCTTGGGACCTTGCTTCCCATCAGGAGTGACATTCTTTACGAAATACACCCCCTCGTCCTCAGGCTCCACTCCCCTGCCTTTCCGGGGGGAGGCCGCTCCTCCTGCCACAGCATGCTGGGACAAACGGGAGACAAGCACCACTGCTATATCGCTTGCCCACGCTGAGCGAGAGATAATCTTTTCGGCCCTCTGATCCTGCTCCTCCGCCACCTGGTGCTGCAGCTCTTGCTCGCCCAAACAGGTGAGATGCATCGGATGATGATGGCTCTTCGGCGTGGTCCCCGTTAGAGGGAAGCGGCCAAACGCGTCTTCCATTCCTCCCATGCCCATCCCTACCCCCAGCGTAGGGCTACCCAACTCGGACCACACTCCATCAAGGTGCACGTGATGTTGTCGTTGTTGTTGTTGTTGTTGCTGTTGATGATGATGATGATGATGCTGTGGTTGTTGCTGCTGCTGCTGCTGCTCCTCCTCCTCCTCCTCCTCCTCCTGCTGCTGCTGCTGCTGCTGCTGTTGTAGTGGTTGGGGCTGCGGAGTTTGCTGTTGCTGTTGCTGCTGCTGCTGCTGCATGTGTGCTTGTACTTGCTGTTGCTGGAACCGAAAGTGCTGGTGCTGTTGGTGCTGCGGCTGTTGGTGCTGCTGCTGGTGCGGCTGGGACAGAGCCGTGCCTTGCCTTCCGTCCGACTCGCTGGTAGCCGAAGAGGAGGCAGCCTCGACCAACATGTCAAAGCGCATAGGCTGCTCGCCTCCTGCACCTCCTGCACCCCCTGCTGCTACTGCTGCAGCGTGCGCGGATGGGGAGGGTTGCTGGGCAAAATAGGGGGGCATGGCAGCAGCAGGTAGTTGGAGCTGGTGCAGCATCGGTACAGACTGCATTAGCATATGCGGAGGCAAGGCCGCGGCGATTGCTGCTGCTGCTGCTGTTGTTGCTGGGGAGGGTTGAAGGGGGTATTGCATGTCTCCATTGTTGCCGCGGGAGAGGAATAAACGGAAATTGTCGTTGGATGCTTGATCGTTCAGAGCGGCGAGAAGTACGGTGTGGTTGGGATGGTTCGTGAGATCGCTGAAGCTTTGAGGGGTACCGCTGCCGTCCAGGAGGGAATGGATGGTTGAGGAGGGAGGGCCATGTTGAAGAAGGGATTGGAATTGATTGCTGGGGTAGTGTAGGCTTTGCTGTTGTTGCTGTTGTTGCTGTTGTTGCTGTTGCTGATAGTAAGGCTGCTGTGTGTGCTGTTGATGCTGTTGAAAGTGATGCATGTGTTGATGAAAATTCTGCTGCTGCTGCTGCTGCTGTTGTTGCTGTTGCTGCTGCTGCTGCTGCTGCTGCTGCTGCTGCTGCTGCTGCTGCTGCTGCTGCTGCTGTCGGTCGTCTGTCAGAGACGGGCCAATCTCCAACTGCTGCTCCCGCTCCTCATCCGCATCGGTCAACGTCAAAGCCACACACCCGGCCGCTGCTGCCGCTGCAGCCGCCGCCAAGTCCGAGGGAAAGGATGAATTACCCCCAGAACCGTCGTGCTGTTGTTGTCCTTTGCCATCTTTTCCCCCGGAAGGCGAGAGCTGAGTGGTGGTTGGAGAACGGGAGGCAGCGGAGAACGTCGTGAGCGACCCTGTCGCACGTCGGCGCTTCGAGGGCTTCGGAATATACCCGCCATAGTCTTCGTCGTCATCATCACCATCCGCCACCCCATAATCAAACACCTCGTCTCCCAGATCATCCTCTTCATTCTCCTCCTCGTCCTCCTCTTCCCTTTCCTCGGCGTAAATCGGCCTCGCTGCCGCCTTCGCCCTGGCCGACTTGGGAACCGTCGGCACCACCGTTGCCGCTGCTGCCGATGAAGCCTTTTTCTTTCCTCCTCCTCCCCCTCCCCCCCCGGCTGCCCCTCGCCTTGCCACCGGTCCTTGTCGTTTCTTGACCAGCTCCGTTGCGTAAAGCATGCCGTTCAGTTTGTGCTTCCCACACCGCCGTTGCCTTTCGGCAGGGAACCCAAAAGTAGCCCGCCGGGGGACAGAGGAAATGTCTTCGTGCACACAGTCAGGGTGGTCGCAGAGTGGCCCCTTGATACACGACATGCCCTTACATGCATGCCGGACACACACCATGTTGTTCTTCGAGCGTGGTTCGTCCGCTGGCTTGAACGTGGCAGATTGCACACAGCCAGGGGCACAGCAGGTATAGCGCTTGGTCGGCTTGCTCTTCCCACTCTTCCCTCCTCCCCCTCCAGCGAATTGCACGGGGCCCGGTTCAATCTCCAGGAAAGGAAAAATACTGCTGCTGCTGCTGCTGCTGGGTTGCCTGGTTGACCCCGTTGTCATCGGCGGGAGCGGAGCAAGGTCTATTCCTGCAAAGGCGTCGGTCCCGACCCCAGTCTCCGCTGCTGTTGCCGCTGCTGCTGTTGCTGTTGCTGCTGCTGCGCTGCGTCTCTTGCTTTTGCCGCTTCCACCTCCTCGTTTGATAGGTGCGGTGCTGCGCTTAGCACCTACTGCCGACCCTCCAGCAGCACTCCCAGCACTATCACCACCACCTTGAGTGTGGGAAAAAGAAGGCAGCGAAGGAGTGAGCGAAGACCCTGTGGACAGGCTGCTGCTGCTGCTGCTGGTTCCAAGAGGAGACATATCCGATGATGACACCGCTGACGACGACGTGGCAAAGCTCGGGTGCGGAAACAAATCATGCGCCATCGGCCCAGACCTTACCCCTCCATGCGTCGCAGCAGCAGCAGCAGCAGCAGCAGCAGCAGCAGCAGCAGCAGCAGAGGCAGTCGCCGTCGATACCTCCCTGACATTCGAATGCGGACAGCCTCGTGTGCACATAACTATTTCCACCGCCGGGAGAAACATTCCCAAGTCCGCCAACTGCGGCTGACAAAGCCTCTCAGCCGGGTCAAACATATGGCTATCAACGCCCCTTACCCCCGCAGCCGTTGAAGGTTTACAGGTCCACTCATACCTGCCATCCTCCCCATTCCAGGCCCCCGATACAATCACCTCCGCCGAGGCCTCCTCCCTATCATGGAAAATTAATCTAAGGGTTACTTCATCCGATTTGCTCTGGGGCAACATCTCCCCCAACCGGCCATACAGCTCCTGCACATCCGAATCGTACTTTAGCCCAGACACGTGTAAAGGCAACCCTCCCGTCAAATGACTCGCATAACAAACTCCACAAGCCGAAGCCTTTAAATCCAGACCCCTCTCTAACCCTCCATGACCCAAGAGCAAGTACTCACTGTCGGCCTGCGCGCGGGTAGGCACGCGCAGGTACCGCAGAAAGTCAGGGCGAAAATCACGCATGAAGGCTTCTACCTCTGTGATAGATGGAGTCGGCCCCGCTTGCCGCTCAAGCTCCCCTAGGAAAGACGAGAGACGACTCGTTCGATGAAATCCTACAAGGCTCTGTCGAGGGTCGAGGCCGACAAATACCAGGTCATTGAAGAGGGTAGAGCAATGAATGCGAGCCATTTGTCGGACCCGAGAGCCAATGCTGAGCAATACGTCCTCCAACAATAAGCGAAGACGCTCATGCCGTGTGAATATGAGCTCCCAGAAGCACCTTTCCGTCTCCTCCAGGGACATGGGCACACGGCAATGCCGAGGGGAGGGGCCAATGCCGTCGTGAAGAAAGGACTGTTGAAGCTGGTAGTTGGGTTGTAGGTGCGAGAGAGACGGGGAAATACCGGTGCCACGCGTGCTGCTGTGGCTGCCGCTGTCGCTCATGATCGACATATCCTTGGTGACCGTACCTGCAGCACCTGCGTTGGTGGTACGACGCCGGCTGCTGCTCCCGCTGCCAGCAGCACTGGCACTGGTGGGGATAGTAGGAGCGGCCCCACGCGAGGAGGCCCTGGTTTTATTAACAGCAGTCCTGTCCTCGTGCGTCGCGGTGACTTGGGCGGCAGGTGGTGGCGGATGCTGTGGCTGTCGACGCCCCATGCCTGTGGTGTGTTGAGAGATTATGCATGGTGTTGGAGCAAATTGGATGTTTCTGTGAGTGTGCCAATTTCAAAATGAAGAAAAGAGGGGAGGCATCGGCGTATACTGGATGGCGGCCTGCCGGGCGTACTCTCTTTGCATGCCAACGAGACAGAACTGCAACTCTACCTCGCCCAGGACATCAAATGAATTGTGCCAGCCCGTGGGTAGCGTGCGCGCGCCTATGTTTGTTGATAAAGGCATGAAAACCGAGCATGTGCCTAAGGTCCTCGAATGATTGCACTACGCAATATAGACAAAATTGTGACGACCCAGACTGTCGCTCTCGGTCGGCTAAAGATTACGATCAGTCTATGGCATGAACATAAACACCTTTTTGAGCGACCTGTGGTGGTTCATACGCGAAAGCCTTGCGTAGAAACCTTATCCAAGATCCTCCATATTACTCTCAATTCAAATGTGAGGGGGGCGAGCTTGCATTATTTTGGCGAGAGCGACGACACACCAACTTTGGGACAGGGAAGAGGCACCCATAGGCGATCACACAAACAATAAAAGAGCAAAGGTATGGATGACATCTGGGTGTCGAAAAACTTCGTAGAACATCGAAAGGCACTTGAAATTGGTCGTGTGTGACACAGGAGAGAGCCTTCAGTCTCTCCACGCGTGGGGGATGATATATTGTGATGACTGAGGGAATAATGCGTCTGCTGTCCTTCTTTTACTCAGACCGACTGCGCCCGCATTTATTCCAGCGATATGGGCGCAATAGGAATAAGTGAATAGAAGCAAAAATAGCTCTGCGTTATAATACAAAATGCGCCTGTACGGTGACTTTTGAAATTTCTCAGCCATTGTTAATTGTTGTTCACTCGTCATATATTTTACACGGTATTATAAATCAAGTCATCTCCTCTCAATCTCATCCATTTGAGCGAAAACGCTCTCGCCCTTCACAGGTCGGTGATAATCATCGTTGCATGTGCCTTGACCTGGACGAGGCTGCAAGGGTGCCCTCCGTCCTAATCCACACCAAGGCACAGGCCCCAGGCGGCTCATGCTCTCACAAGAAAAAAAGGATTAGAATATACACTTTCCGCATCCTATTTACTACCATGTCTATCTGTCTCTCTACGCATCTTCAGCCCGAGAAAACACAAAAGACCCTACATCTATCCCTCATCCTCACTTTATCTCCGTGGGTATGGTGCAGCTTGCCACCACCTGGTGCTCACGTAATGCCCGTGCAAACTCAATCCGCAACTCCCGCAGCTCTTCCTCCCTCTCCTCTCCATTTCGACAAGCCCAGAGGAAAAAATATCGCAATTTATGCCATAGCTGCAATAAGCGCTTGCCCGCCTGTCTTCGCTCCTTCCTTCTCTTCGATCCTCCTCTTTTCCCGTCCGAACACGACAAGGCCTCCACCATGCTACTCAACAGCCGGATCTCGTCCTCTTCTTCTTTATCTCCACCTTGCTGTTGTTGCTGCCGCTGCTGCTGCTGCTGCTGCTGCTTGGTTTCTCTCTCCTCCATCAAAATTTCTGCCAGCGCTGCATGCACCATTCGCCTGGCATCTAGAAGCGCCGCTTGTGTTTTTACTCGACGCGCCAGGAGCACCGTCACGTCTTGGGCTAAGGCCAAACCCATGGCCAACGAAGTAGATGAGGAAGTTGAAAATGAGGCCAAAGGCAAGGAGACGGAAGACGAGGAGGAAGTTGTGGAAGGAGTGGTGGTGGCATCCGCCCCTTTCCATTGCCGCAACGCTGTTAAGGAACTCGCCAGCGCCCCCGCTGCCGATTCAAGCCTAAGCTGCTGATGCTGCTGATGCTGATGCTGCTGAAGGACGGGAGACAAGGCAAGCAAGTCCTCTGCTGCTTCCTCGGGGGCGACGTTCCAGCAGCCATTGTACGTTCGAAGCACGGCCGCGTAGGCAAAGAGGAGATCGAGCAGATGGTATTTGAGGAAGGGAGAGGGGCTGCTGTTGCTGCTGCTGCTGCTGTTGGAAGAAGAGGGTATGGCTGTCATTGTTTCGGCCTTGGTTTTCTCGTACTGTAATCCTTGGTATAATGAACCAAAATCTACTTGCCCGCTCCATTCCTTTTCTGGTTCGTCACCCGGTGCAGCTACTGCCTCTCCTGCCCCTTCCACTTCTCCCTCCACTACCACAAAGGGATTGCTTTGGATAGACATTCCCCCTTGGCACCACCAGGGTGTCCACATTTCTACGTCTTTACCCAACTCCCCACTGGCAATGGCGGCCCGAAAAGCCCGTTGCTCCTCCGGGGTCAAGGCCTCCAAATCCAAGGCATCCCCACGGGCCCACAGCTCTTCCAATCGGTCATCCTCCATCTCCGACCATGCCTGATTTGGCTCTTGCTCTTTGAGGTGGACACGTCTGAGTGCATCGACCACAGCTTGACGAGCTGTGGGGCCGCCAGGTGGTCCACCCGGGCCACCGCCGCCTTCCTCTGCTTGACGGAGGAGAATTTCTTTCTCAACGTGCTGCCGGTAGAAACCCTCGGTACAACCTTGGTTGTGTCCTTTATAACAGATGGAGGAGCAATAGGGTGTGGCACAGCGTGGACAGGCGTAGGCAGAGGCCTTGGATTTGCACACCAAGCAGACTCGACGCATGGGGCCGCGGATGAGCAGGCCGGCACCCGCATCATCCTCGTCCCTCGGCAAGACGTCGGTCTTGGTCACAAAAAAAGATCCCGGACGCGTCTTCCGGACGATATTCAAGGATACCATCCTTTCGATCGAGTGCCTGTGTTCATTAGTGTGTGTCGTTGTTTGTTTGTGGTCTTTAGGATACTCACTTTGTAGTCGAGGCGGGTTGCTGGGTACGATTATTGGAGGAAGGTTGCGGTCAGCTCACTCATTCATTCCTTCGTTTATTGAGTTTCTTTCTTTGTGTTACTATGTTATGTCACACTCGCCCCCATCTTCCTTATTCATTCTTTTATTCGTTCATTCAGTTGTTCATTGCCCCATCCTACCCCCCCCCTATTCCCCCAATTTTCCTTCCCACACCACGCCCGCACCGCCTCCGGCGCGCGTAACGAACATAAGAGGAGACTTTTCACCATCATCACCCTTTCCTCTTTGCTTATAAAATTTCTCTTTTACATTTGTCATAAAATCTTCCACAGCTCCTTCGTCACACAATGCCACACACATCCCACCCCAGCCGGCGCCTGTTAGCCTCGCCCCAAGGCATCCGGGTGCGGTTTGGCAAATAGCAATCAACTCATCAAGCTCAGGACAAGAACACTCATATAAGTCCCTGCACGAGGAATGACTTTGATTCATAAGCGCACCAAGTGATTGAGCGCAAGAAGTGGTTGTTCCAGCGGAAAGACAGAGGGCTGCGAACCTTTGTACGCGGTCCTTTTCGTTCAACACATGTATAGCTCGGTCCCTGAGATTAAAAGACATGGTATTTGCTAGCACCCGCTCAGCGACCTCGCTGTACCTGTCTGGAAATGGCGGGAAGAAGTCTCCCACACTCAGACTCCGTTGAAGCTTACAAACGGGCACTTGTCCAGCCGGCAAATGATGAAGTAGTTCCCCAAGCGCGCCAAAAGATTGCTCCAATTGATGCAGCGTCTCAAACGAGGACCAATTTTCGAAGCCTGCACTTTTCGCCAGCATCCACGTCGCGAGCTGGCATTCAACGACGCGTCGATTAAATTGCGTAGTAGCACTCACTGCCTTCTCCGATGCCACCTCACTATCAGCCACAACAATTACTATTCCCGGAGGAAGAGGTACTGCCATCGCTTTCAACCCTGGCTCAAAGTCAATCAGAAGAGCCTTTCTCGGCTCAGCCAAACACGATACCGTCTGGTCCATCCCTCCCCCTGCCGTTCCCACCAATCGCTCGCACTCTACACACAGCGCCGCCAGGGTCACTTTTCGAATGTCTCCCTTGCCAACCGACCAACAAAAGGCCAAGGCCGCCGCCACAACTAATGCCGAGCTACTGCTCAGACCCGCCGCGGGAGGCACGGTTCCTTGGACGACAAGCACCAAGCCGTTCAACTTGGTCTCGTCGATGTCGCCGGAGAATTGACGACGCACCCCTTGTAAGGCACATTCCACATAACTGATCCAATCGTGAGGTGCATCTGACATAAATGTCGGTGATGTCAGGGACAAATAGCGGGTTTCTGGAAATTTGGCTCGGTCGAGGTTGAGAACCTTGACGCCGTCGTGGGATCGGGAGGGGTTCGCACCGATTGCGATCATTGCAGTGTAATCGTCCAAGGCCGTGGGGAGGACGGAATAGCCTAGTGATAGTGTGAGTAGATTGTTGAGAGCGTAGCAGTTGGAAGACAAGAGAGAAAAGATTAGCTTTACGGAGAGGTCACATACAGGATGGACTGAAGTTTTCCGGGGAAGATGGGCAAGGGCAGGCTGCTTCGAGTAAGGGTCCAGAATGAAGAGGTCAGTGGGAAAACACAAGCACCGATTATGGCCGAAAGGCGGCACAATTTCTCTCAATCACAGCAAGACATACACGTACCACTGTAATCGATGTGCTCCCCAATCAAGTTTACCCTGCCCGGTGCCTGGACGACGGCCAGTCTTGGTTTTGTGGGATAAGTGGGCGAGGTAGAGGAGGACGACGACAACGGCAGTGCTGAATCTTCAGTCCGGACCCCGAGTTCTCGCTTGAGACGCTCGATCAAAGCTGCGGCCCGGATATCGATGGGAGGCATGACTGGCCCCGTTGTGGTGTGTGGGTGGGTGATGGGGGCCTCGGTGTTTAACCTCCTATACAGCACTGATGTAATTGATGGGTAAAGGTGAGGGAGGGTGTGGACGGAAAAGGCAGTAGCAGCAGTAGCAGCAGATGCATTTACAGATAAAGGCAGCAAGCGCGTAGGTGAAATAGCGAATAAATGGATGAATGAATGAATATGTGTACATGAGGAGAATGTAGGGGAAACAAGGAAAGGGGGATAATGGGCCATCTTGATAGATCAATACAGGTGTATAATGAGGAGCAGAAATAGGAAATGAAATAATGGGCTACAATCAAATCAGAATTAACCACATCCCATTCTACAAATACAAGTCTCATGGTTCAGGTATTGCAAAAAACTGGGCAGTGTGCATTTGCTTCTGCTTCACTCCTGTCTCGTAGGTGACTGATTTATTTCTCTATGTACATCTTCCATCAATTGTGTACCTTCCCTCTTTTTTTGGTTGCCTCTTCCCTCCCCCGCTTCATTCCTCGTCGAGTTGCCTTCCGAAAACTCAGACGGCATAGGTCTTGACGTCTGTTGCCGAAGACATGCGCCCACCCACCTCTGCCACCTATTAATCGTGTGAGTCGTCAAAACAGGATGGTGGCAAAGGGAAAAAAAAGAGGTTTCATGTGTGCGAACAAAAAATCATAAGCGTAAGCAAATATCATCCGAGCTAGACATGCCCACTCTCCTTCCCTCCCTCCCTCGTTCCCTCCCATCCCTCTCCTACCTTCTGATTCGGCTTAAACTCCAGCATCGTCCCTTCCGGCAAATCCAAACTCGTCTTGACCCTCCTGGCAATCTGGACCTGCAGCTCCTTATCTGCTGCCGTTTTTGTCCACAGACTTAATCGATCTTGCCCCCTCTTAATGCTAACCACCGCCCCCAAAATATCGTTTCCATCCTCCATCGTCTCCCCGATCATCCCCAGCACCAAATGCAACCATGTTTCTTCTAGCTTCTTCTTATTATTTTTCTCCAGATTAAACGTCCATACCCCCCCCGTAGGATTCTCCTCATATGAAGGCCTCACTCCATCCTTAAACAAATAGTAATCAGCCTGCAGTCCTAACCTAGACGGACCCACGACCGAATTAAAAAGAGCCCAAAAATCTTCCACCGTCTCAAAGGTATAAATTTTCTGTAGCTTTTCTTCCCAGGACAGCATGGGGTTGGCTTTGGGGTTGTTGTAGAAAAAAGACCAGCGATTTTGTAGCTTGTGCTGTGATGTGGGAGGGAAGGAAAGGGAGGGAGGAATAAAGGTTAGTCGATCCTCGATGACACGCAAAATTGATGCACAGCGCCCACCTACACAGTTTCCTAACTCGCCATCGCATGAAATATACGCAAGCGCAGCGTGCAGATGCGGGGGTGAGTAGAGCCGGATGAACTCTCCCCTTCAATATGGTCCACCGTCCATAACCCTGTCGCAACCTCAGGACTTACCTTGCCTGCTCCGCCCTCCGCCGACTTGTTCCCGCTGTCGTTGCTGCCGCTGCTGCTCGTGTTGTTGGTGTTGTTGGAGGCCATGTTGTTCTTAACCAAGGGCGTGGTTCTCATCAAGTGGGGTTGTGGGCGCTGTGGGTCTTGCAGATGCAGGGAGTAACTACAGGAGTGGGGGGAGGCTAAATTAAAGGGTGGGTCGCACAGAGTAAAAAGCGCGTTGAGTTCAGCATAGCCCCGTTGTAGCCACGAGATTACAATTATCAGCTGAACCTTGTCCTCATTTGTTTGTGCGGCGGTGCTGTGCTCCTAGGGCGCGAAGGATATCACCTGATGGTTGTCATTCGCAACCGCTCAGCAGGCTGATCCTCTTCGTCCAAGCCAGTGCCGTGCTTCGCTTCTTTTTCTGTCCTTCACTACGGTGTAACATGCGTGCGAGCATATCATCCCAGTCGCATGCCGAAACCAGGACATCCCTTACCGGTTCAGAGTGTTCAGTCTTTTTTCCTCAACGTGCATGTCTCGATGGCTTTCAAGTCCCCGAGCAACAGCACCCACCATCATCACACGGAAAAGACAGAGTCTCTCCCTAAGCGTTTCTCCTCCTTGCCACCTCAGATCCGCTTTGTCCGGTAGCACAAGCCGGCCTTGTCCCACTCACACAACAGGCACAGCACAGGATGATTGATTGGGCCTCTTTCCCCATCTCAGCGGATGACATTGCTTCCGCAAAACCCACACTCAGCAAACCCGCTTCACACTTCACTCTCACTCATTCCCTATCCCCATCCTCTTCCCCATCCCTGCACATCCATGCAGATAACCATGACATCGGACGCACCGTCACCTGATCTGGCGCCGGACTACCCTCGCTTCGTGCGGGGGCGTGACTCTACCTTGGCCTACTTCCACAAGCTCTTTCGGGAGCGCATTGTGATATACGACGGGGCCATGGGCACGATGATCCAGAAGCATCGCCTGACTGAGGAGGATTACCGTGGGGAGCGCTTCAAGGATTACCACAAACTGGTTCGCGGAAATAATGACCTGCTGACACTGACGCAGCCGACGATTATAAAGGACATTCACCGAAAGTATCTCAAGGGGGGTGCAGACCTGATTGGGACCAACACGTTCTCGTCCACCACCATCGCCCAAGCTGATTATGACATGGAGAGCTTGGCGTACGAGCTTAATGTCGAATCCGCGCGGATAGCCCGGGAGGTGGCTGATGAAGTAAGTGCGGAGGAGCCGGAGCGACCGCGGTTTGTGGGGGGGTCCATTGGTCCCACGAATCGCACGGCGTCTATCTCGCCTGATGTGGTGGACGCGAGTAAGCGTAATGTGACGTTTGATGAGCTGGACGAGGCGTACTACGAGGAGGCGAGGGGATTGATCGATGGGGGCTGTGACTTCATAATTATCGAGACAATTTTCGATACCTTGAATGCAAAGGCTGCGATTTTTTCGGTGCGGCGGTTGCTGAAAGAACGTGGGATGGAGGAGACGATGCCCTTGATTATTTCGGGTACCTTGGTGGATCAGAGTGGACGGACCCTGTCGGGGCAGACGACAGAGGCTTTTTATGTGAGTGTGCGGCACTGCAATCCGTTCTGTGTGGGGCTGAACTGTGCCCTGGGGGCAAAGCAGATGCGGCCGTTCTTGCAGCGGTTGAGCAAAGTGGCGGAATGCTTCGTCTCGGTGTATTCGAACGCGGGGCTGCCAAATGCCATGGGTGGGTACGATGATACCCCAGCTGATATGGCGGCCGACAACTCTGTGTTTGTCAAGGAAAGTCTTGTGAACATGATTGGTGGGTGCTGTGGCTCTACCCCTGACCACATCAACGCCATTGCCAAGATGTGTGAAGGAGTCCCTCCTCGCCCCGTGCACGAGAGGGTCAAGCATATGTGGCTGTCGGGCTTGGAGGATCTGGTTGTCTCGAAGGAGCGGTTTCAATTTTTGAACGTGGGGGAGCGGTGTAACATTGCTGGGTCGCCATTATTTAAAAAATTGATCCTGGCAGGGGACTACGCGAAGGCGATGGACATAGCGAAGAAGCAGGTGGAGGATGGGGCGATGGTCCTGGACGTGAACATGGACGAGGGGCTTTTGGATGGCTTGGCGGCCATGCAGCGCTTCCTGAAGATTGCCATGACGGAGCCGGAGTGTAGCAAGGTGCCTATCATGGTGGACAGTTCCAAGTTTGAGATTATTGAGGCGGGGTTGAAGTGGGTGCAAGGGAAGTGCATCGTCAATTCCATCAGCTTGAAGGTGGGGGAGGAGGAATTCAAGCGACAGGCGGCAGTCGTTAAGGCGCACGGGGCAGCAGTGGTGGTGATGGCTTTTGACGAGGAGGGCCAGGCGGCGGACGAGTACAATAAGGTGCGTATTTGTAAACGAAGCTACGACATACTGGTGGATGAAGTCGGGTTCCCTCCAGAGGACATTGTGTTTGATCCCAACATTTTGACCATCGCCACGGGGATTGAGGAGCATAACAACTACGCTGTGGACTTCATCAAGGCCTGTCGGACGATCAAAGAGGTGTGTCCGCACGCCAAAATTTCGGGGGGCGTGAGCAATCTCTCTTTCGGGTTTCGAGGCGTGAACGTGATAAGGGAGGCAATGCACAGTGTCTTTCTGTACCACGCCGTGCAGGCTGGGATGGACATGGGGATTGTTAATGCTGGGATGTTGCAGGTGTATTCGGATATCCCTCCGGATTTGCTTCAGATCGTGGAGGATGCCGTGTTGAACAAGCACGCTGAAGCGACCGAAGCGTTGTTGGAGCGCTCGATGGTGGAACGTGAAAAGGCATTGGCCAATAAGGGGCAAGCCACGGCAGTGCAGGCTCCGTGGAGGACGTTAGAGGTGCAGGCACGGCTGACCCATGCGTTGGTGAAAGGGATCGACGAGTTTATCGACGAGGATGTGGAGGAGTGCCGGCAGTTGGTGCCACGGCCGTTGGAAGTCATCGAGGGCCCGCTCATGTCGGGCATGAATGTTGTGGGAGATTTGTTTGGTTCGGGGAAGATGTTTTTACCTCAGGTGATCAAGAGTGCCAGAGTAATGAAGAAGGCCGTGGCGTATCTGCTGCCGTTTATGGAGAAAGAGAAGGAGGAAAAGATGAAGGAGCAAGGGATTGAGGCGGTGGCGGACGATGACAGTGCGTATGCGGGGGTGGTGTTGCTGGCGACGGTGAAGGGAGACGTGCACGACATTGGCAAGAATATCGTGGGGGTTGTGTTGGGGTGTAACAATTACAAGGTACGCGAGAGAGAGGGAGGGAGGGAGGGAGGGGGGGAGGGAGGGAGGGAGGGGTGTGTTTGTGTAGGCGGGATTAGGCTTGTAGTGAGGGGAGGAAGGGGGGCTGCGTGTGTCAGGACATGGAACATTGGACTCGCAGCTTCTTTTTTGCCCTTTTATAAGAAAAAATTACTCAATTAAAATAATTCATTCCTTCCTCCTCTTCTCGTCCTCATCCTCCAGGTGTACGACATGGGCGTCATGATCCCCTGCGAGAAAATCATCGAGAAGGCCATTGAGGTCAAGGCGCAAGTAATTGGTCTCTCGGGGCTCATCACTCCCTCTTTGGACGAAATGGTGTTTGTCGCAAAGGAGATGAGCAAGGCCGGGATGACGGTGCCCCTCCTGATTGGAGGAGCAACCACGAGTAAGATGCACACGGCGGTGAAGATCGCTCCCAACTACAGCACGGTGGAACATCCGTGCATTCACGTACTGGACGCCTCAAGGAGTGTGACGGTGGTGGGGTCCTTGCTGGGGGAGGACAAGGAAGAGTATGTGCAGGATGTGCTCGACGAGTATGACGAGCTGCGGGAGGAGCACTACGCCGGATTGGAGGAGAGGCATCTCAAGACGTTCGATGCCGCGAAAAAATTGGGTTTCAACATCGATTTTGGCGCGTCCCCGCCCGTGTGTTCCCCGGTTGGGGGGACGGGCGTGAAGGTGGTGGACTACTATTCGTTGGAAGATGTTGTTCCGTTCATTGACTGGAATCCATTTTTTCAAACGTGGGAGTTAAGAGGCAAGTACCCCAACCGAGGATACCCGCGAATTTTCAACGATGAGAATGTCGGAGAGGAGGCGAAGAAGCTGTTCGCGGACGCACAGGCTCTGTTGAAGGATTTGGTGGACAATAAGCGCTTGTCCCTGAGGGGAGTGGTCGGGGTGTTCCCTGCAGCGAGGGTAGGGGAGGACGTGGAGGTGTATGCCTCGGAGGAAGCGAAGGATAGAGGGGAGGAGGCTGTTGGGAAGTTCTGTATGCTGCGGCAGCAGCAGGAGAAGGAGAGCGATGATGCTTATTTTTCTTTGGCGGACTTCGTGGCGAGCAAGGAGAGTGGACATAAGGATTATCTGGGGGCTTTTGCCGTGGCGTGCTTCGGGGCGGAAGAGGAGGTGGAGCGGTACGAAGCGTTAAATGATGATTATAACAAGATTATGGTCCAGGCATTGGCGGATCGGTTCGTGGAGGCGTTTGCGGAGGCGTTACACAGGGAGATGAGGATGAAGACGTGGGGTTATGCGCCGGAAGAGGAGTTGGATCCGGAGGATTTGTTGAAGATTAAGTATGATGGGATTAGACCTGCCCCTGGGTATCCATCGCAGCCTGATCATACGGAGAAAGTGATGATGTGGGAGTTGCTCAAGGCGAGGGAGTTGGCGGGCATTGGATTGACGGAGTCTTTGTCCATGACGCCTGCAAGCTCCGTCAGTGCGCTTGTGTTTGCTCACCCCGAGAGTCAGTATTTTGCGGTGGGACGCATTGAGAAGGATCAGGTGGAAGATTACGCAGTGAGGAAGGGAATGGTGGTGGAGGAAGTGGAGAGATGGCTCGCCCCGATTTTAAATTACGATAGGGATGATTAGACGAGAACGGGATGAGGAAGGAGGGGGAGATGTAAAGGAAGGGAGGAGGAGTTATGGAGGGATTGCAAGAGAAATGATTTGTCAAATAGTCACACTTAATGGGAAATGATAACGGGGGTCAGAGAAAACAGGGAATTGGTAGTCTTCCCTCCGGCATAGAAGCTATGAGGCAGTGCAAAAGAGTGAGAGTCAGAGCTCGAACGAGAGAGGAAAAGGTTTACCATGGCAACAGAAAGCGAGAAAGCGGTAGTAAAGCAAGCGTTAGAAGGAGTAGACGATTGTGGGGGTGGAAAGTTTATAGGGTTGACTGCGTCTGATATGCGTGTCGCGTGCGTGTGTTTGTTCGAACATGTGCCATTCACTCAGGCAATGCGGACTAAGCTTCGTTATTAACAGTTTCAACGAAAGAAAAGCCACGATTTGAGTAAGGAAGAACGTAAATTAAACAGCGGAGCTTTCATGAGTGTAGTGGGCTTACGTGCCACGTAGCGTCATTCAGTGGGCCGGCGAAGCAACAGGCCAGCAGGCAACAAGTCAACAAGAGCGGATGAGAGCGTGAGGAGAGAGCAACATGAGGCAACGAGACCCTCGCAAAAAGACAGCCAGTCGAGCGCCATACGAGAATTACAATGCTATCAAACGATAGTAGGCGTTCAGTCTCTGCGTAACTAGCACTTTTATTTTCGCGTCGATGGGGGTAGCGAGAGCCCAAAGAGCGCATTATTTTTTTGTCTCATTATTTTGGTATAAATGTGGTGGTTTCACTGTGCGAATCAGCTGCGATCTTGCTTTCCCCAGTGGGCAAGATCAGCCTTCTATTTTTACCCGTATTTCTTCCTACTGATCCTAATCACCATTGACCCTCACACTCATGTTCTCATTTACATCTTGTTCAACCCCTCCACATCAGGCAATTGACACTGGTCGTAACGCTCTTTTGCCCAGCCGTTGCCACGTTTGTTCTTTGTTCTTTCCTCGGCAGCTTGGGCCTCGGCATCAACAAGAAGAGAAAAGTACTCCAGTAAACCAAGCCTACTCATGCGGCGCGCTATCGTTCGGGCCTCCTTCGGCGGGCTTGGGGGGCTGCAGACAGATGATGGGACGACACTGTCTGCGCCTACACCCTGGTCGTCGTCAGTTCGGCGGCTGACCAAACGCCGTTATCAGTGGGTCATAGGGGTGATGGTGGGCAGCTTCATCTTCGCCGCCTCCCTGCTGACCTATACGTACACGACGCGCACGGGCTTCGCCAACATCGAGGATACCTCCGACATCCACGTTGTTTCCTTGGTGGCGCAAGCCGAGCCGGCTGCATCGTCATTGACGCCGTTGTTGGAGCCCGCCGCTCCCGCATCGCCTGTTGAAGAGGATGGGCGGCAACACAGAGAACAGCCACCAAAAATATTGCATGTTGTATTACAGCCGAAACAAGAGCCTTTGCTGGATAAATCAGTGCTGGCTGCGCAGGAAGAGAAGGCGGTTGGGGAAGGGAATGAATTAGAGGTCAAAAGTGTAGAAATGGGGAAGAAGGATAAGATGAAAGCGTCTGAGAACAGCACAACTGGAGCTTTGGAGCGGGAGGCAGAAACTACAGTCTTAAAAAAAAAAAAAAAAGAGGAGAGTAGCGATATGGATGCTGAAAGTTCACATCACGACATCGCTGTTGATGCGTTGAATGACATCTCTACGGATTGGAGAGAGGAGAAGGAGGAGGAGAAGGAGGAAGAGAAGGAGGAAAAAATTGAAGAGCAACAGGAGGAGATGGAGAATATGGAGAAGGTGGTGGAGGAAGAAGAAGAAGACGGAAACACAGATGAAGTGGATGAGCAGCCTCAGCGTAAGGAGCAGCAGCAGCAGCATGTCGAAGAGCCGCAGGAGGCTGGTTTAGATCTCGCTGCTGTCCCAGTCGATAAGCCCCATGCTGACACGGATTTGGCCCGTGGTACCCAGAACAAAAAGCAAGAAGCCCCTTACCAGCAGCAGCAGCAGCATGTGGAGCAGAAGCAGAAGCAGAAGCATGTGGAGAGCGGAGATGCCAAGGAAGAGACCAAAAACGAGGTGATGGTACCTCAAATGTTGTATTGCTTGCCGGGAGGTGGCTTCAATGATATTGTCGTCCAACTGTGGCGGTGCGTGAAATATGCCGTCAAGACCGATCGAGTGCTGATCCTCGGGTGGGAGAATTACTTGCCTGTACTACCCCCTTATGAGCAGTACTTTGATCTGAAAAACATCCCGGGCCTTAAGCTCATGTCACAATGGGAGGCGGCGTCTATCATTCGCGCTGCACAGGCACGTGGACAGGAAGTGACGCATCCATCGAAGCAAAGGTTGAGCTTGACGGCCTTGCTGGGTACGGGGGAAGAAAGGGAGGATGGCCCCCCGTTCTTCATTGATGTTGCCAGTCTACCGAATTATGTATTTCATCCCAAAAAACAGTATACGTACCATGTCCTACTGTATCACAAAAAGGGAAACCAAGGCACGCCTGAGGCTACCTTAAAACACCTCATCTTCTCCCGAGAAATCAAACAAACCTTCCTCTCCCGTTGGAGCCAGCTCCCAAAACCCTACATAGGCATGCATGTCCGAGGAACGGACCGAAAATGCGGTAATAAGATGACACTCAAAGTATTTGAAAAGACTCAAACGTTACGTGAACATTTAAAAGGAGCGCCTGTCTACCTCGCGACAGACAACCCCGAAGCAGCTGTTGAGCAGATACAGGAGTTGAAAGAGAAGCAGGGAAGGGAGATTACGTCATTCACATATTTTCCGGCCAAGAAGGAGGAGGAGAATAGGGGAGGGAAGAAGGAAAGGGAGGCAAATGTAATGCCGCTTCATTTAAACAAGGTACTGAGCGACGAGGAGAAGCACCAGACAAACATTGACGGGTTTGTGGATTTGCTGTTGTTGGCTTTCAGTGAGAAGTTCATCATGTCTTGTGGCGGGTACTCGCGTTTGGCCGGGCTGTTGCATTGGGATAAGAGTATTGCGCTCAGTACGTTGGGCTTGGAGCTGGAGGAGGGTGGTGACGACGATGTGAATGCAGTCTTGTCGGAGGCGTGGAGGGAGCAACAGAAAGCAAATACGAAAGGACAAGGAACAGTCGCATGAGGGTAAAAAGCTTGCGGTTGCCATGGTGGAACTATGTGCCGCCGATGTAGAAAGAAGCATCGATCGCAGTTGTTGCATGCCGAGGCCAGCAGCAGCAGCAACGAGAAGCACTTGAAGAAGATAGAGATTGATTAAATGATAGAAATAGAGAGCAGGACAGCAATAGGGGACGCCGGAAATATGAGAAACAACAAAATGAAATCGACCAAAATTTAAACGTGTACATATATGTATGTGTGTTTATATGTGTATTTATATATGTAAATGTATATGTATATGCATAAATGCCTTTCTTCTTCGCTCCCCTAGTTAAATGACAACACCCCTACACGTACATACTGAGGTAGTGTATTGCTACCAAGCTCAGGCGTACCTCACCCTTCTTTCATCTCAACGTCGTGTCTTCAAGCTGTCTCTGACCAACTCCGTCGTTCCTGGCGGAAACATTCTCTCATATCGCCTATGCCATGCACTACACCTCTCATCCGCCTCCAACGCCTCCCTCATCGGCGCACAATCCTGCTGTGTATTATTCGACTGCGTTATATGGTTCGCATGTAACTCACTCCTGGGATGTGCAACCGGGAAAACTCCAGGTGGTGGTGACTGTAGCTCCAACACCTCCCTCGCCACACCTCTTGCGTCGACCACACCTCCTTGCACCTTCCACATCCTTGCCATTGCCTCCACCACTTCCGTCATACCCTCCAGTGTATGGAGCGCAGAATGATGCACAAATAATGCATTTCCAGGCCCCGCAGCTTCGGCAAGCTCATTGATCCTCCGTTCGTTCTGCGCCATGGTATGGCAAGAGTGCAAGGCCTGAGCAAAGTCCGTCAAGAATATAGGCCGAAACATCTTGGCCATGGAGCAAACCATGTCATACGGGTCCCGGTACGTCACCAAGAAGAAATTGGCGCTTTCGTGATAGTTTTGATTTGCTATATGAGATTTGTACACCATGCTGACCAAGCCTCGGGCTTTGGGGACGACATCCCGAATTAAGATGTCAGTGTTGGTACCCGTCACGTCCTTCTCCCACCCCGACGCGGAATTAGGGTCCACCCGCTCCATCAAAACCCGGGCCAGGTTGTAGGCTGTTGTTGAGACGGTACGCATGTTTGCCAAGCAGGCGACGATGAGAGGAGCGGCCAAGCGTGGCAAGGGAGGATCGACGGTGTCAAGGGAGGAGGATTGAGAGCTGGTGGAGGCATCGGCAGTCAAGGAAACCGCAGCCGGCGCAGCAACATCTTGACCTGCCACTGCAGCCGTCGTCGTAGCAGGACTAGGCTTCTCATAACGCGCAATTATGACAAGCTGGGCGCCAAAGATTAAACTCAATAAGACCAACACCATGCGGGATGCGGAGTAATTGACGGGCCAGTTCCTGTGGCGACCCATTGTAATTGTTTTGGTGTTTGCTTGCGTGTGATATTCTGTACCCCCTTGCGCCTCACCTAAACGATTGTGATAGATGGGCATGAGCAAAGTAAATTGGAAGGGGCCGAAACCATACTGCTTTGATGGTGGACAACGCAAGCCTGCAACACGTAAACCGATGCAACGCCGGGTAACGGACGTTGCTGCTCCGCCGCCGGCGGGGAGTCGTCCAGAAACACCCCACAGCTCTCCGCCTCCTGGCTGTCTCTACACTTCGTTTATGCCGTTTTCTCATGCCTCTTTCCTCGGTCCTCCTTGCCCCTTCCGCTCTCAAGCACACAGCTATGACGGCACCTGATCCTGCCTCGGAGCACACGGCAGGGGGTGTCCCCCAATCCGCCACATCATCACCAACCTTTGATCTAGCATCGCATGCGGCCCAGGCGTGGGAATGGTACCGGAACATGGGGAGCCCGCAGTACGTGTGTGCCCCCATGGTGGATCAGTCAGAGCTGGCTTTTCGATTGTTGTGCCGGTACGTGATGGAGAGAGGGGTCGACTCATAGGGGCGGAATAGCAGATGTGGAAGAAAGGGATAGTGGTTGAGAGGCTACTACGTGTACGTATGTATGTGACAGAATGATGTCTGTGAGTATGTACGATGTGTATGTATGTATATTTGTGTATTATATTGATATATATTGTACAAATATATGTATATTATATTGTGTATTGTACTGTATGTATTTTGTATTATGTGTATTATGTATGTGTGTCTCGCCCTCATCCTTACCACGCAGCCCCCAAGGGTACAATAGGCACCCTAAACTCAATCTGAGTGCACTCTCAACATCCCTTGACTGCATCTCATCCTCTCCTTCCCTTCCCTTCCCCCAAACAGTCGCTACGGCACCCAACTCGCCTACTCCCCCATGGTTCACGCTGCCTGCTACCTTCGTGAAAAACGGAGCAAGCGAAACGATATTTTTTTCTGCAACACCACTCCTGAAGACTATCCCCTCATCGTCCAGCTATGTGGAAATGATCCTGAAATCCTCTTGGCTGCTGCCAAGGAAATTTGCCGCATCGACGGCGTGTGCGCGATCGACCTCAATCTCGGCTGCCCCCAAGGAATAGCTCGCAAGGGTAAATACGGCGCGTTTTTACTGCACCAGACTGATTTGGTCGTGAAAATTGTTTCTACTCTGGCTCAGGGGCTGGATAAACCCGTGACGTGTAAAATTCGTTTATTGCCTTCTTTTAAGGATACGATGTCGTTGTGCCATGCCCTGGTAGCGGCAGGTTGTTCCCTTTTGACGGTGCATGGGCGAACCAAGGATCAGAACAAACATTTGGTGGGCATGTGCGATTGGGAGATGATTAGGCGGATAAAGGAAGAGATGGTGATTCCGGTGTTCGCGAACGGTGGGATTAGTGACTTGGATGATGTGCTGAGGTGTATGGAGGCCACGGGAGTGGACGGGGTCATGAGCTCTGAAGCGCTTTTGGAAAATCCGGGGCTGTTCTCGAGGAATGTGAGGTTAAGTATGCAAGGAGAGAAAGTAAAGGAGGTGTATAGACCTGGGGGGGGGGAGAAGAGGGAAGAAAAGAAGAGAGGGAAGGAAGGCGACGATCGCCGCCGACAGCAACAGGAAGAGGAACGCAGCCTCCGCCGATCTAATCAATTGGATCTCGCTGAGGAATACTTGCAAATAGTCGATCAACACCCCCCCGAGAGGCTCAAATGCGTCCGAGCCCATGTCTTCAAAATGGCATTCACGGGCGTGCAGCTCTACGAGGATTTAAGGGATAATTTGGTGGTGGCGGAGACAGTGGAGGAAATAAAGGAAGTGGTCAGAGAGATAAGGAGGAGGGCCGTGGAGGAAGGGAGGGAGGAAGGGGTGGGAGAACGATCGTGGTATTGGCGACATTGGACAGAGGAGAAGGATGGGGGAGGAGAGAGTGGGGTGTTGGAAGTGGTGGAGGAGCACGACGGTGTGGGGGAGGAGGGGTTCGATGGCATGGGCTGTCTTTTCGGAGGCGAGGAGGGAGATTGAAGAGGTAGAGGAGAGGGGAAAAGGAGAATGTGAAGAAAGAAAGAAAGTACAAACACGCTGCTAGGTATATTTATTTCAGTCGTTTTTGTTCATCTTCGCTTGTCGGATTTTCCTCGTGTGTCCGCTTTTCCTTCGATATTTCGACGTTATCTCCTAGCTCATGCTGGTAGAATTTTCCTCGTGAACAAATTGCGCGCTCCACACTGCGTGCCCCTCCCCAAGCGCTGTCGCTGATGCCGCTGCTAATGTTCTACCAGTGTGTGAATGTTTTTACGTACTTTTTCTGTGTGTATATTTGAAATTCTCCCCTCCATTCTCTTTCCTTTTATGGCCATCCGCCGCCGCCGCTGCTGCTACCACCCGCTCCTCTTGTATGTGTACTCTACTCTTTCTAAAGATTTCTGCGATACACTCTTTCTTCTTTCAAAAGAAAGAGCTTTCTATGTTGCAATCCTCTCGCTCAGTCACTCTCTCCCTCCTTCCCTCTTTCCCTTCACGGCCTAATGAAACCTAAAAGTGAAATGTTGCCCCCCTCCGAATGGACCCCCCGCCCCAAACGGGTTGTGGTGCTGCGCTTGTTGTGCCTGGCCAGAAACGTCCTCTCCTCGGTCGTATTTCGCGCGGATCTCCTCGTCGCTGAGCACCTGGAAAAGTGGAAAGAGGGAAAGGAGAATAGGGGGAAGTAAGTAATTGAGTATATGTGAAGGATATGCTCGTCTACGGCTCCTACTGCTGCTTTTGCTGCTGCTACTGCGACTGTCACCGCCATATTTGCCCTTGTTGCATTTCAAATAACCCCAATCAAAAATATAATCCGTAAACAAACATGAAAGAGTGACGCACCTCGTAAGCCTGAGCAATCTTCAAGAACTCCCGCTCGGCCTTCTCCTTCTCCTCGGGGCTCGCGTCCGATTGCTTGTCCGGGTGGTAAATCTTGGCCATATTGCGATACGCCTGCGGATAGGGAAGGAAAGAAGGGAGGAAGGGAGGGAGGAATGGGCACACGGATCAAGGTGGACGTACAAGAATACTTCTTTGCGGAATGAAAACAAGGCCATACATACACGTACACACGTACACGTACACACGTACACACGTACACACACACGTACACGTACACACACACGTACACACACACGTACACGTACACGTACACACACACACACAGCTCTTATCCCACCCCAAAATACAAAGCCAGATTACCGAAAAATATACGAACTGAAAATGAGTGAATAATAGATCCATAATAAATAACTCACCTTCTTGACCTCTGCCGTTGTTGCCCGTCTGTCCACCCCCAAGACCTTGTAATAGTTCACCTCCTTACTCTGCTTCAACGCAATCTCCGCCTTCTGCAACGCCTCCGACACGCCATTATCCTCCTGAAACTGCTCGGCTGCTTTCCTCAATACCCGTACCGCCTCTTCATACTCTTCCTGCGCCTGCAACACGTCGCTCAAGACAATGTAACAGTCACTCAATCCCCCCCCCGTCAGCGCGATGGCCTGGTCCACCACCTCCCTCGCCTCCTTCCAACTCTTTCCCTTCACATGCACGCGTGCCACATCCAACATTACCGGCGCATTGAAAAATACGTGCTCTGGGTCCACACCCAAAGCCTCCCTGAAATACTTCACCCCTCCTTCGAGATCCCCCACATCCACAGCCTTCCGCCCTTTTTCCACGGCCTTCGTCATTTTCTTCACCTTCTTATGCCCGTCCTTACACCCTTTGTGCTCAGGGTCGTATTTCAAACCTTCGCGGAAATGTGTCTGGGCCATCTCGAATTCGCCTAGCTTATAGTAAGAAAATCCTCGAAGTTCCAAAGCCGGGACGCTGCTTCCGTCAAGCTTGATGGCTCGCCCTGTATCAGCCGCAGCCCCGTAGAAATCTCCTAGTTCAAAATGACACTTCGCGCGTCTCAGCAACAGCTCGGGGGACACTTCAGTGAGACTGACGGCGGCATCTAAAAGCTGTCGTGCCCTCCCCCACTCTCCCCCCTCTATCAAGAGCTCCGCCTCTTCCGTGCTCTGCTTACACTGTCTCGCCTCCGTCAGCCCTTCCTCCACCTCCTTCGCCTGTGGCTCCCCCTCCTGCTGCTCTTCCTGCTGCTGCTGATGCAGCTGCAGTTTCTCGTACTCTTCTACGGCATCGCCGCACCTCCCCAACATCTTGAACAGCTTGGCTCGCTGATGCATTTTTGGGCCATTCTTGGGGTCGAGGTTAAGAGAAGTGCTCAGGTCTTGCAGAGCTTCCTTGTACTTCTTTCCACGTAAGTAGGCACGGTAACGTTTGTAGTGATTCTTTTCGCTGTCTGGTTCAAGTTGGATGGCTTGGGAGAGGATTTTGATGGCCTCGTCTAGTTTGCTGGGGATGGGGGAGAGTGGGAGGGCAGGAGAAAGGGGTGAGAGTTTTTTTGGTTGGAAGTGTCTGGTCAGGTATCGGGAGAGATAAGTACGATGTTGAGGCTGAGATGTGCAACAACAAAGGTGTCTTTCCACAACTGGTGTACACATGCACCTGACAAGAAAGGAACCCCAGCCACCTCGTGTTATACTTCGTCTTATATTTCTGCTTCCCCCCTCCCTCCCGCGCTTCCTCGTCCTCCTACCCGGTAGCAAAGGCCACATCAGCCTGCGAACGGAGTTTGGCAGCGTTGGGGGCCGCCGCTGCGGCCTCTTGACCATTTGCGGGCCAAACCAAGGAAAGGAGCAGGAGGAAGGTTAGCTGCAGCCACGATGGTGATAATGCAGCAGCTACGCGAGCGCGGGATGACGAGTCTCCTCGTCTTCTGATGCTCGATGCTGAGAAATTAGAAGAATCGGCGCTCATGATACTAGTCTTGAGCAGGTCTTCAACCGCGTGGGCCGCGGTTCTTGCTGGTGGTGTTAAGTGCTTGTCGGCCGCAGGGAGATCTCGTATTCCCGGCGGCGGTGTGCAACAGTGTGGGTTCCCCTTGATCCTATTATGTAGGAATGATTGGGGAAGGGGTAAGGGTGTCAGCAAATCAAATAAGGATGGGTACGGAAAGAAGAGCATTTCGGGACATGCAGACTTAGTATATTTGCTTGGCGTGGCGTGTGGCATGAAAGGGGTTCTGCGCCCATGGGGAAAACGGATGACGGGCGACTCCGATGACGGATCAAGTTTGCGGATCTTCCGCTTTTCGCCCCATACTTCGTTTATCACCACATTTTCACGTTGAAACCGTGCCCCAATATTTCGCACTCTGTACGCGTTCTTGATCTTTCTTGTCATGCCATGCCATGCAGGCAGACTCGTGTCTGTGTCCGTCGCCAATAGAACTCGAGCGACGTTGGCCCATCACCACACTCCTCACTCTCATCCCACCCAACAAACCAAGCACAGCAAGCCAATGAAGCGACCAAGAACGAGAACATCCACCCCCAACCCCCTTCTTTTCATCCTCTTCCTTCCGTCAGCCGCCGCCCTGCGCACGTCCTTCTCCCGCGGCCACGTGCCCCGCCTCGATGCCCGCACCCTTGCCTCTCAACAGGCTTTGGATGACTTGATCATGGCTGGACCCTGCCTCCTCACGCACGCCTTTGATAAGGACCCGGGTACACGCAAGATGTCAGACGAGGCATTCAGTGACTCCTTTTTCAAGGACTTTCAAGATGTGGAGGTGATGGTTCAAATCAAGAAGAACGCTAGAGGCTCTCGGCCTCAATTCTATACAGGCACCTTGGCCGAGATACTAGACGGGATGATGGAGAAAAGCACACATGAGGAGGCTTGGTATTTGCTGAGTGAGAATCTGTTGGACAATGCACTGGACTGCAAGATGAAAGAACCTCTCGTTCTACCATCCTCCTTGTTCGGGGGTTTTGATTATTTTGACCTGTTCCCTCCTAAAGTCCGCCCGAAGAAGCACTGCCTCATTCTCGGAGGGACGGGGGGCCGTTCTTTCCTACACGCCGATCCCTTTGAATGGACGGGTTTGAACTATTTGATGGAAGGTCAGAAGCTATGGACTTTTGTCCCTCCCTCTGTGCCACGTGCGGCCTTGGCGCTCGAAAGAGTCAAGCCTGATGCGTGGGGGGAGGATGTCTCTGCAGGTTGGAAGAGCGCGGTTCACGACTTGTACCACACCTTACCCTATCTTTCGTCCAGCACCGTGGCGTTGGACTTTCCTGCAGAGTTACAGGGCGTGGAGGGGGTCCAAACAGTCGTGCAGGAGGAGGGGGATCTAGTGATTATTCCTCCCGGGTGGGCGCATCAGGTGTACCATCTACAGCCGAGTTTGTGCCTAGCATGGCAAATCTGCAATGCACTTAATTTTAAAAGTGTGATTCGACATATGTTAATGTGGAGTGCGGAGTCAAAAAAGAACGAAAAGCAGCAGCAGCGCCGTCGACGGAGGAAAGGTGACGGAGAGAGGATGGAGGAAAGGGAGAGGGAGGAAGGGGAGAAGGTGGATGTGGTGGCTTTGGTGGAGGCTATTTGGAAGGAACATGAGGGGAGGAAAGGAGAGGAAGAGAGGATGAGGGTTACGGCTACAATTGAGCGGGCTATTAAAGCGGCGATGGTGCTAAGGTATGGCCCTCAGAAGGCCAAGGAGGCATATAAAGGGTTGTGGGAAGCATTATAAGCGAGTAAATTAAATGTTAATCAGTAAACAAGTCAACAACGCTTGTATGGTACACACATAGCAGCAGGGTTAAATAAAGTAAAAACAGAGCTGAGTAGAGATGAGAAAGACCGTCCTGTTTTGTCCGATATTGTGTGTTTTTTTTCCCTAAAAGGTCCAGTCTATCGCCTCTTCGGGCTTTGCTTTTGTTGCTGCCACCGCTGGTATTGCTGCCTTTGCCTATTCGCTTGCTTGCATGCTTGCTTGCTTGGATCACGCTCATACATTCACGTGGCTTGTTTGATTTGAGGAAATAAATTCACATCGTAAGGAGACACATTGTTGGTTGCCCGGTTTGATTCACATTCGTCTTTTCTCCTTTTTTCTCTCGTTCCCTCCATCCCTCCTCCCTTGCCTGAGGATTGTCCTCTTTTCGGATGATTTTCCACTCGCCCTCCCTTGCTTCCTCCCTCGTTTCCTCCCTCCCCCCTTCCCTCCCTCCCCCGTTTTTACGACACCAAGGCCTTGATCGTATTCACCAACGCAGCAGCCACCGTTCCATGCACCGCCCTCGCCGTCACCCTCAGCGCCTTGACCTGCGAATTGATCTCTATCCTCACCAATGCCCCGACCGAAATCTTACTCCCATCCGACCCTAGCGTTCCTGTCCTCAAACTGCCCGCCGCCGACAGAGACAAGTCATTCTGATCGATCCCCTGTGCTTGCGCCAGATGCAAACCATCCAAGATCTTCGCTCGAAACGCTACTAACCCCGAAGACTCATAGTCAAAATTGAGGGGTTGTTGGATAACTTCCTGCCGCTCGCGATTTTGGCCTTCGAGGCTTCGCCAGCGAGCCATGAAATCGGGCGCGGCCAGCGTGACGGGCTCAAAGAAAGAGGTGGGGACGACGGGCAAGGGGAGGGTGTAGCTGTAGTCTTGGCCTTGTGAGGAGATGAAGGAGAGGATGAGGGAAGGGGCTTCCGAGAAATCGAAGGGTTTGAGGACTTCCACCGCCAGATGGTGTTTGACTTGCTCTCCTGCGCCTACGCTCGTGGGAGGATCCTGCGATTGGACCCTCAGGAAGGAAACGGAAACAAGCTCCGCTTTGAAATTGCTGAGTTCACCCGTGGTTTTATTGCCGTAGAACAAGGCGACTCGTCCTTGGGAGCCTCGGTAGTCTTGCTTGATTCCTATCTGTAGCATCTCGCTTTCAAATAAAACTCCCGCGGGCGTGGTGATCAAGGCCTTGAACGCCGTTGCCAGCCTCGGGCGGATTTCCTCCGGAATTGTCTGCACTCCATCACTTCTGCTGCTGCTGCTGCCACTACAGCTCGTAGCACCCCCTGCCCCCAAAAGATCATCGCTGTCAGGACGAGAAGTTATAGAAACCTTGCCCATCTCTGCAGCCAAGGCCGCGGTTCCTCCCCTTGCCCCGCTCTCTTTTCTTCCTCCTCCCCCACCATTCGACCCTAAGTCTAACAAGTCATCGACCCCTCCTCCTCCACCTCCTTTTCCTCCTCCTCCTCCTCCTCCCCCCCCACGACTAACCCCCGCCGCCGTCGGGCTCATCGTTCCCGATTTGTCCACCTCAGCAACCACCCCTCCATCTCCCATACCCCGTCCCTCCACACTCTTCTGAAACCCAGTTCTATCCTCCGCGGATTCCTGCTTCGTCCTCAGCCTAATCTCTAGCGCTGATTCCTTGTCTTCTGGCCATGCGGGCATTTCCTGAAGGACCGTGTCCATGATCTCATCCCCCTGTGTCAGCAACGACGAGTATTCGCACGCCCGCTGTTGCAACTCCAATTCGGTGCTTGGCGCATGTTTTTCAAAGACAGGCTGCACCAACGGCCGTACTTCCGGGTACAGATTCTCGAGTTTTGCATACGTACTTAATAGCAACGCCTTCGTCCTCGCCGAGGCCCCCCCAAAATGCTTCTGCAACACATCAGGGAAGGAGAGTTAAAGAAGGAAATCAATAAGGTATGAGTGCGTGCCCCTGATATGCCTCTCACTCTTCTCAAAGATTTGTTGCTGTCCCCATTTTCACTTCCTTCCTCCACCTTTCCCTCCGTCCCTCCCTCCCTTCCTCCCCCCCCTTTATACCTGCAACACCGCAAATTGTGCCTCTCCCCCCATCCCCGGCTGCTCCGCAATCAGATACCCGAATTCCCCCAGCACATACCCTCCCACCAAGACCGCCGACTCATGCACTACCCTCGCCTCCAAGGCCCTGAATACGTTTTCGGCGGCGTAGCTCTGGAGCTCCTTGTGCCCCGTCACGATCTGGATTATCCGATGCCAGACGTCATCACTGACAAAGTCCCCGGCCAGGTGAATCAACTGCAACACCGAGTCCACGTACCACCTCAAATCAGTCGCGTACCTCTCAGCAAGCACCGCTATCTTCAACACCATTTCCTCTCGTATCCCCGCATCGGCCGTGGCAAGATTCGTCGACAACTCACCCACGATCGCCCGAGCATTGGAATGATCACACATGGCAAAGACCAAATCCAGCGCTTGCCTCCTCACTGAAATATCCGCATCCTTCAAACTTACAAATACCGTATTCATGTGCTTCTTAATCCCCTCATCCGCATCCTTTCCCTCCGTCAGCTGGGCAAATCTCCCTAGAGCCTCAAGCCCCAAATATCGAATGTTGGGCTCTTTGACCGAAATAAACCTCCCCAATAACGCCAACGCCTGTCCTTTCAACCCTGAATGCACCGCCTGCCCCTGTGATAACACCACATTGACCGCCTCGAACAACACGGCATGATCGGCATTGCTTTTATTGACCGTGTCCGACACGGCCGTATGTGTGAGGATCTTCTTCAACGAATCTGATAGCCTTTCCGACTGCACCCCGTCCTGAGGGGGGGGGTACAGCTGCAGAAATTTCAAGAATTTGACTTGGAGCCAGGGGGAAGGTGTGTTGTAATAAAGATAATCCTCCATGACTGCTCGAGGGGTGAGCACGAGGCGGGAAAGGAGGGCGATGACGTACGGCACACACAGCTCGTAGTCGCCTGGGGCTTTGGAAGCCAAGGCTATAAGGAGGGACATGGCGGAAAGCAATACGCCCAGGTGTCGTTCTTCAAGCAGGCGAGCCATGTGAGGGGCCCATTCTTGGTGGGTGATGTTGTCGGGGTTGGTGCGAAAGAGCTTGAGGAGGCATAAGGCTGCCTTCTTGCGAACGACCGAGTCTGTGTCTCTGGAGGTGAGAAGACGTTGCACATCGGGTGTTAGGGCTTCGGCAAACTCGGCGCCGCCGATGTTGGCAATGGAAGCAAGAGCGAGGGATTGGAAGTAGTTGTTGTATGAGAGAAGGTCGTTCCGCACCGAATTGACCACCAGAGTCATCATTTCGTTGTCGGACTTCATGAGGAGGGAGACGGCCACGTATCCGACGCTTTTCTCACTGAACTTGCCAGAGGAGATCAAGGCGATAATCTCCATGTGCCCAAAGTCCACCTCGTAGCCCAGCGTAAAGATGTAGACGAGCTTCCACACGTACTTCTTGCGTTGATATGAGCTGAGGGTGGCGGGGGAGGAAAACTTGTGCCGGATGTTGGCCAGTTCCTTGTCAATGCGCATTTGCTCTGCTTCCCGGCTTGTACAATTTCGTATGTCCGTGATGAAGTTCTGCAAGCCCCGGGCTTGGTCCCCAGAGCTGAAGCCCGGGATGTTAAGCGTGTTCATACCTGTACGTGATGGGGCAGAGGGGGGATGCGAAATGTGAGCCATGGTGATGCAAGATGATGGGCGTGTTGCTTTCCCGGGGGGCTGTAGGGAAAAGAAATTAAGATGCGCCGCCAGAAGGCACTGTCCGACAGGAGTGAAAGGGGCAAAAAGGGCTTCATGGAGCTGTCCGTCTGTCCGTGTCCGTGTGTGGGTGGGTGTAGTGTCTCGTGCATGGGCATGTTGAGACGGAATGACGTTGACATGCTTGACGAGGAAATGATGTTGCTGTTCTTCCGCCACGATTATTGCTTAAGTAGTGGTTACCGGTTTTATTGTCTTTATAGCATGGCGCGAGGAGGGACGGAAGGAGGAGGAGGGTGAGCACGCATATGGTTCAGAAATGCAGGACGACCCATCATCATCATTGCTGTGGGTTGGAGCTTTCTTGCTTCTAACGTTTGCTCTGATGTTGCTCAGGCATACAAGACCGCACCATCAAAGCTGTAGTCAAGCTTATCGTGGCAGAGGTGCTGGTAAGCCTACACAGCCTCAGCGTTCGTTCTGGGGAGTCAGGCACGTGAGATGTGGGTTGTGGAAGACGAGAGATGGAAGCAGGGAAGAAGCCCGTTTGACGGGTGTGGGCCGTTGAGTCACGGTGGCCTGAGGAGGTCGAGTCTGTGTGCCAAAAATCAACGCCATCTTCTCCTCAAGACGAAGGCAGACTTACTGGTACAGCAAGACGTAAGAAAATAAGTAAGAGACAGAGGAATGGGAGATTTTACTGAATAAGAAAACCTATGATGAATCGTCTTCGGGCTGACAGGCTCGCTGCTTGGACTCCTGCAAAACAAGACAGAAAATAATGGGGGAGGGAAAATATTTACAGCACCTTTTGTTAGCACTGTGAAACTTGCTTCTTAGTATAAGCGCTCTGATACGGGGCCTTCAAAACACCCATAAGTGTCCAGAATGGAGAAAAACAGATGGAAAGAGTTTAAGAAACAAAACTTTCACATATGATTTTAAGCCATGCAGCGAAAGATGTTCGTTTGTCTCCCCCCATTTCTTTTCCAAGACGTCTTACAAGGAAACTGTCGTCTTTCTGGAGGTAGATTGGCTCATGGTACGCGAGGAAAAGACATCACATGAAATGTATTGTCTATGGATGGGCCGAAACTTGCAGAAATGAGAAAAGAATCGACACCCGACCTTCCAACCTGGTCACCCACGGTAGTACTATTCGGGCTCGAACGCGCTTAGCTTCGGAGAGCGGACGGGTTCCGGCGTATTCCACGTTGAGATGGCCGATTCTG
>Ga0160419_100029_pt1 | contig 87199 bp, 100 predicted proteins | sample CelAP2metagpilot_2_FD_108196 | JGI IMG/M metagenome (GOLD analysis project Ga0160419, IMG submission 108196) | Phycosphere-associated microbial communities from Cellana algal ponds in Kailua-Kona, Hawaii, USA - Cellana AP2-4-25 metagenome pilot ...
AGGAGGGAGGGAGGGAGAGAGGTGAGTCGCACGGACTGAAGCTGGTTGAACCCCCCCTCCCTCTCCCTCTCCCTCCCTTCTCACTACCCCTCCCCTTCCTCCCTCCCTCCCTACCGGTACACTGTTCCAAGCTCCGCCCAACGGATCGGCAGTTCTCGGTAGCTCCGCAGCGTGTCCTTGTAAATCAAGCAATGAAACGGACAATTCATGGGCCGAATCTGAAACGCCTCGGTCTCCACCTCCATCTGGTCGAACATGCCCTCCTTGTAAAAATCGAAATGTCCGCTCGTCTTCCATAGGTTCAGGTTCGCCATGTGCGGCGTGTAGAGGAGGGCGTACCCCCGTCGTTCGTGCTCGTCCTTCCAGAAATCTTCGATGATCTTCCGGATCGTCGCCCCCTTGGGGTGCCAAAACACCAACCCCCCCCCCGCGTCCTCTTGGATCGAAAACAAATCCAACTTCTTCCCCAACACTCGGTGGTCCCTTTTTTTCGCCTCTTCCATCACACGCTGGTACTCCCGAAGTTGATCCTTGCTCTCCCAAGCGGTGCCGTAAATCCTCGTCAGCATGGCGTTCTTCTCGTCCCCTCGCCAGTACGCACCCGCCAGCGACTCGAGCTTAATGGCATTCGCGGGCAGGTCGCCCGTGGACTCGACGTGGGGGCCCGCGCAGAGATCCCACCATTCCTCTCCGATGTGGTAGATGGTGATGGGTTCAGTCTGCGAGGGAGGGAGGGTGAGAGAAGGGAGGAAGGAAGTCATTGCACACCATCTAGCTTTCCATTCATGCGCACCAGATAGATCATGTCTTCTTTTTCTTCCTCCCTCCCTCCCTCTCTCCTTTCTTCTTTCCTCACCTTGATCCCGTCCAAAATCTCCAGCTTGTACTTCTCCCCGTTCGCGACGATGCGTTTCCTGGCCTCCTCCCTCGACACTTCCTCCCTCCTCAGCGGCATCCTCTTCTTGATGATCCTCTCCATTTCCTTCTTGATCTTACTCAAGTCCTCTTCCGTAAACTTCGTGTCGCCAGTGTCGAAATCGTAGTAGAAACCATTCTCAATCCAAGGGCCAATTGTGACTTGGACGGAAGGAAAGAGGCGCTGGACTGCCATGGCCATGACGTGGGCGGAAGTATGACGGATCCTTAACAAATTGGGACTTTTGTCGTTGGTGGGAAGTTTGATCGTCTCCTTCACGGGTGCATCGGCGATAGCGGTGCCACTGGCGGCGTTAAGATGGGAGGGGGTGAAACGACGAGGTTCGAAGAACGGGGTAGGGCCGTGGAACCGTTGTGAGGTGCGGGGGGAGGAGGGGCTGTAGCTCAGGGCACGGCTGCTGCTGGTGGTGGAAGAGGATGAAAATGTTGATCGTACAAAAGCACTGACAAGGCCGCGTCGACTGCCGCTGCTACTGCTGCTGAGGGTGCGACGGGCGGCCGTGCTGGCCGTGCTGGCCGTGGAGGAGGAGGCGAGGAGGAGCAGGAGCATGGTCAAGCCGGCAGGCGGAGACAGGAAGGACAACGCAGGGAGCTGACGCTTTTGAAAGGCAGCGCCTGCGTGTGTGCGCGAAAATAGGAGGAAAAGGTCTGATTGTGTCGTGTACTAGACCAGGTTATGTTCACCCCCTCTCCCACGTACGCTGTTCAGATACTCGGTTTTGCCTCTCTGCCTTACCTCGGCACTCGCGCTCCATTGATCAAGACCGCCCTCCTGCCTTTCGAGACAACCACAGACACCTGCAGCTGCTGTGCGTGCTGGTTGAAACGCCCCTATTTGTTGTATTTTAGTGTCGGTTCGAGTGTGTGAGGCAAGTTGCCAAGTCATTGCTGCAATCGATCTCTTCGTTATGAACGGCCTCGCTCCCGTCTGATGATCATCTCAGCTCTGGCAGCCGTTGGTCTCCATATTGCGCTTCACCCTTACAAACAAGCCCCTCCACCCTCATGGCCACCGGGCACATTTGCCAGCATCGTAGATGCGGGCAGATGTAGCATCTGGACAGCGTCGGGTCGCGCAAACGAGGCTGGCAAGCGGCTGTGACATGTGGCTACGGAGGGGGAGAGGCAGGAGGCTACGCATCATCGACGCCCCTTTTCACCTCCACCCCATTCCCACAACCCATCGTGTTCTGTCTACGCTCAGACTTAACCCATGATCCTATCACTACACAACAGTCGTACAAGCATGGCGTTGCAGGGCTCCACAGCCGACGCCCTGTTCGTTGACAACGTGCAAAATGTCCATGTCAAGGTCCACCCCGTTGTTGTCTTCGGCATCCTCGACCACTACAATCGTCGCCCTGAACCAGGGCCTGTCCGCGTTATCGGTACGCTGCTCGGAACGGTGGTGGGAAATGTGGTGGAGATTCACAATGCTTTTGGGGTGCCGCATGCAGAGAAGGAAAATGAGGTTGCTTTGGGGCAGGACTATCATCGCGCGATGTACTCGCATTTCACGCGGATCAACGACAAGGAGCGGATTGTGGGCTGGTATGCGACTACCTTGGAAGGGGGACGGGCCCTGAATTCTAACAGCATCATTATCCATGGGTTCTATGCGGGGAATGCTGATCACGGGGCAGGAGGAGCGAGGCTCGTCCATCTGGTGGTCGACGCCGCGGTAGCTTCAGGCAGGGTGTCAATCAAAGCGTACGTCAGCACGGCAGTCAATATCAGTGGTGCTCCTGTCGCGAACATCTTTCATCAGGTGAAGTTAGATGTGGTAAGCACGGCCCCAGAAAAGGTTTGTTTGGATAGAATGATTCGGGGTCAGGAGAGGGAGAAGGCATGGATGGCGAGCGAAACAGTGGCCACGGTGCTGCCGGGGGGGGGGGCAGCAGCCGCGAGGGAGGACCTAGAAGCATCAGTGGCGACATTGTTGGGCATGCTGGAGCAGGTGAGTGGATTCGTGGACAGGGTGGTTGCAGGGGAGGAAGAGCCTGATAGCACGGTGGGGTGTGAGATTGCTGATACGCTGTCAGCGGTGCCGAGGGTGAGGCCGGAGTTGTTTGATTCCATATTTAGTGGGAATTTGCAAGATTTGCTGATGGTCAGTTATTTGTCGAGTTTGACCAAGGCGAATCTGGCGATTTCCGAGAAGCTGAGTGGGTTGCGGAATAAGTAGAAGGGGGGGAGGAGGGTGCTAGGGAGGGAGGAGGGATGTGCACGGGGGTGAAGGAGGTCGGAATGAAGGAAGGGAAGAAGTATGTAGGATGCGTGTATTTGTTTGTGTGGGAGGAGGGGCAGGGCAGAGGGAGAGAGGAGTGTGGGTGGAGGGCAGGGGGGAGAGCAGCAAAGCAACATAGCACAAATTCAACTCAGAAGGCTCCCATTATGTCTTAGGAAGCGAAAAGAAAAACAGCAGCGGCAGCAGAATCAGCAGCCGCCGAAGCAGGCCTTGATGGCTCCGTGCCCCTAGAAAGTGAGCACGTTCGCTCTTCTATTGCAACTTTTCCACCATTTAAATTTTCCACTTTTCTTGTTACTTTTCTTCTACTTTCTCTGTCTCCATTTCTTCTTGGGAAAAATCAGTTCCTCTGTGCCTTCCGTGGCACCCGGTGGCCGTGCCCTACCCTTGTCTCATCAATCCTTCATTTCGTTTCATTGTCATGTGCACGCATTAAATCAAGTGTCGTACCTTCCTCTCCCTCCGTCCCTCCCTCCGTCCCTCCGTCCGTCCCTCCTGTCCAAGCCTTTCCTTACTCCCTCGCCGCTCCAACAAGCTTGCGTGCGATCGCCTCACTTCCCGCACACACCATCGAGGTTCCAAACACGTCGAATTCCTCCCCCCTTAAATCACTCATGGTCGCACCCGCCTCCACTGCCACGACAGACCCTGCCGCGTAATCCCACGGCTTCCAACCATCCCCTGCTACGCCACAGTAGACACCGTCCACCCTCCCGGCGGCTACATACGCCAGGTCCAGCACACCTGAGCCGAACTGACGCACCGCTTGGACGTTGCCACGGAGGAGGCGTTCCGTGACTTGAAGCAATTTCTTGATGCCCGCGTCCGTGCGCTCGTAGCCGTATTCTTGAATAATGACAGCTTTGGAGAGGTCGGTGGTGGTGCCTGCGGAGGGTGGGGGAAAGAGGAGGGGGAGAGTGAGAGGGCGGAGAGAGAAAAGATTGAGGAAGTGGAAATGACAACGCGTGTTGGGATGCTGGCTTTGATCCGCTCCGAGCCATCTTTTTGATCGGTGATGTGTCTTTGTGTACGTGGGAAAGAAAAGAAGAGTGGATGAGAATGAAAATACCTGAGTACTCTTTCCCAAGGCGTGCATCCTGTGAAGCCCTATCCCGGCCCCTGCGCCTCCCCTTCCCTCTTTCCCCTCCCTCCCTCCCTCCCTCCCTTCCTTACCTCCGAGTTTCAGTTGCTTCCCATTCAGAAATGCCCCGTGACCTTTCGCAGCGAGAAAAAGCTCGTCCTTAAATGGGTCAAACACGACGCCGACCACCACCGTTTGGTCAACGGCCAAGGCGATGGAGACGCAGGAAAAAGGACAGCCGTGCACGAAATTGGTCGTACCTGCATGTATGCATGTGGTGGTGTTTGGTTGAATGAGGGAGGGAAATGGTTGATGCACAATCGTATACATCGGCGTTAAAAGTACGTGTTTTGCACTCACACGTATGGCCCTTGCAAGAGAGGAGAGAGGGGAGCGAGAGAGGGATGGACAGGAAACCCACCGTCGATAGGGTCGATGAGCCAAGTAGGGGCAGATGTCAAATCAGGAATTACCCCATTCGCAGACGCCTCCTCCTCGCCAATGAACAAGTGGGTCGGGAAGTTTTTGGACAACAGGGAGACAATCGCCTTCTCGTTCTCCTTGTCCGTTTCCGTGACTAAATCAATCTCTCCTTTGTAACTGACCAGTTTCGCGCTCAAGTCTTGTTCCGACACTTTCTTAAGCGTCGCCCCCGCAGCAAGAGCGGCTTGTGTGGCGATGTGGATCTCCCGCGCCCATGTACAATGGAGCAGGGTTTGAGGAATGCGGGCCTTGGCTTTGCCCTTGAGGCGCCAGTAGCGACGTTGCAGCTTGATCAGGCTCCAGTATACTGCAATGGCTGGGAGAGAGGGGAAAGGAGGATGGGAGGAGGCAAAGGGAGGCGGTTAGATGAGTCCCGACCAACTCACTCATGCTCGAAATTACACTATTACTCGTCCCCCGGAGCTGAAACGTAAAAGCACAGTGTTTAAGCAGGCTGCTGCTGCGTTCGAAAACCTTTTCTTAAATGCGATATCGCATGATTTTGGGACCGACTGGGACTCTTCTCTTTTCCTCTCAACGACATGCTTCACCCGTCGATATATCGGAGCAAATGCGTACTTGTTTGATATTCATGATGGTGTAGACTTGGTGGTACCTGGAAGTACGGCCAATCAGCCATCTCAACAGCAGAGAAAGTGAGGGGTCGAATGCCTCGCGAGTACCATGGCGTCACGCAGCTCTCGAGCCATTGCCATCGTCAAACGAGGGCAAAGAGGGGTAGTGTTCGCAATTCTATCACGATTTCCGGCTTCTCTGACAGAGTCAGGCGTGCACGGACATATGGCAAGATGACAAGACCCTCCACTCCATGATCTTTCTTACATACTCTGAAGCTCTTTCTGATCTGGCAGAGCCAGAAAGACCAAGCAAGGCAAGCCCGTGCCTGAGGAAATGCTTTTTAGGTTTGCTCACAGGGCAAGGCACAACCCTAACCCAGCCAGAGTAGACGAAATAAACCCACAATCTAAAATTCCACCTTCCCCCCGAACAGCAAATGACTTACCTGTGGAGGCAGAGGCTGCAACTAAGCCCATGTCAAAGAGCACGTCCCGCTTGCTGCTCGGCATACTTCAAATGGTCCTATGAGGCGATTGTTGTGATGGTTTAGTGGAATGGGATGGGGTAGGCTTGGACTCTTAGGCACGACTATCGCTGACTTGTTGAGATGAAAAGAAGAATTCAAAATTCAGAAGTTCTCGCTTGCTTGCCTCTTTCTGTGTGTCCCAACCCCCGACTGACACACACGGCAAACCCACCCACGGACCTCCACAGGACGAGCGCGGCTTGAGGGCATATTAACGCGACTCGCGGGAAGGTCAGGCTGGGCCCTTCTTAGGTACCCGTCTCTGACAGCCCCTCGGCACCATCAGACCCACTGCACAACATGAGAGGGGCTTATGCTGAACGAGGGTCCCATATATCACGCCCGATGCGGCAGCGGTACATAATTCACATGCTTACGCTGGTGAGCGGGATGCTGATCGGCTTTTATGGAGCTGTGTATTTCGGTAGCATCTCGGCCACAGGGTAAGTGAAAAGGAGGTGGAGCGCTTAATATTCTGATGCCGGGAGGGACCCATTTGCCTCGTCGCCGCCGTCACCCACGTACTCTACTTTGCGCATCACTATCACAATAGGACTGTGGGACAACATTCTTCGTTACTGGCGCACGTGCGGGACAAAAGGGATAAATCTGCTAGTGCCCTCGCCTCGTCCCTCGCCGTTCCAACTCCCTGCCCTCCCTGCGCCGCGTAAGTGCTGTAAACCTCAGTCATAAAACCGACGGAAGCAGGCCCCTCCGGTAACCACAATCTTTCGCACGGCCATCCTATCCCCTAACTCACAGCTGCAAGGCATGCCGGCCCCAGCCAGACAATGCTATTTCCGTGGATGCCCTATCAAATTATAGCGCCTCGGAAGCCGGGCGCTCAGTCGAGACATTGAAAAAGCGCATGGGCCTGGAAATGTTCGGTTTTGTGGATGGAAATCAAGCATCTGCCGAGTTTTTGGATTTCTTGCCGGCGAATGTGAAAGTACGTAGATAGAGCGTGTGCCGAGTGAGGGAGAGGAGGGGGACAGTATGCTGTCCTTTCAGGTTCAAAGTCGGGCGCTTCTTATTTCAAGTCACGTACGGCCTTCTAATGTTCTCATCCTCGATTTCCATGTCTTTTTGGCATTCTACAGAGCGGCGTCTACAACCAATCCATGGTTCTCATGACTTCACAATCCGGATTTAAATCCTCCCACTCCTCCTCCCTCCTCTCCTCCCGCCGTAGCCCCGGGGACACTCTCGATTTCTCCGACCTGCAAACATGCAAAGAAGTAGATGTCATCTCCATGGTTCAAGGCCGGTGCTATGTTGCCATCAATACTCCCCTCAAATACTCCTCTTCGCACGTCCACCGCTACCAGCACCAACCAAGGAGCGAAGAAAAGAAGAGCGACGAGGGAGGAAAGCAGGGGAGGGAAGCAGGGGCGGAGGGCTGGTCGCTAGTCCCAAGGATTGCCAATGAGGGTTCCGCTCCGCCTTCGATGCGCAATATCAGGAAGCACGAAGCGTTTTTGCTCGAGCTTTTCTCAAATTTACCGTCTTTGGAACAAGAGGCTGAGGCATTCTTCTCGCGCGTGGCAGACACGAAGAAACGAGTTATGGTTATGGCGTTGAATGAAGGAGATATCGACCTGCTGGTCAACTTTGTCTGTTCTGCGAAACAGGCTGGGGTTTCATTGAGTAATTTGGTGGTGATAGGCGCCGATCAGAGTGTGGTGGATGTTGCGACGAGCTTGAAGTTGCATTCTTTCTCGCATCCGGCCTTTGGGACCTTGCCGAGCGAGCACTCCGAGTTGTAAGTCGGTGGGAAGGGAGAGGAGAAGGGGAGGAGGGGGAGGGGGAGCTTGCACCTGTTACTTTGTCTTTGCCTTCCGCTCTCATTGTCTCTATTTTGACGGTACCCGCTTGCTCCCTCCCTCCTTCCCTCCCTCCCCTTCCTAACTTTCTCAGCTACGGTGACGCCGGCTTTCAAGCGATCATGTGGTTGAAGGTCGTGTCTGTCTGGATTGCGCTTCGCTTGGGCTATCACGTGCTGTTCCAAGACGCCGACTTGGTGTGGTTTAAGTCTCCCTGGTCTGCGTTTGACGATGAGAGCATCGACGGATTTTTCATGGACGATGGGGCCAGATCTGAGAGATTTTCGCCATTATATGCGAACAGTGGTTTTTACTTTTTGAGGAGTAATCGAGTTGTATCTCACTTTATGCAGGGTTTGTTGTTTAGCTATGATTCCATTGTGCAGTACGCAAGTCACCAGACTGTGTTTATTCAAGGCCTGACGGAGCATATTGCGAGAAATGGAATGCGGGTTAAGGTCCTGAGTAACGTGGAATTTCCGGGCGGGCAGATATACCATCATCGAAAGGAATTGATGAAGCAAATTTCGGGTAAGTTGGAGGGCGGAGAGAGAGGAAGGAGGGGAGGGAGGGAAAGGTTCTATTGGTTTTTGACTGTCTCTTTATCGCGCGTCGCACCTCCACTAACACACGCATATACTCTTTCAAACTGATATAACACGCACATTCAAAGCGCGGACCTATCTCCCCTACGTCTTTCACATGTGCTGGACACGAACCAAGGCCGACAAGCTCTCTCAATTTATCGCCTCCGATTTATGGTATCTGACAACGGCCTGCAATGGCACAGATGCCACGCTCAGGAGCCAACAAGAAGGCAAAATCAGCATCGACACATGCTGCCTAGATCCTACCGCGGACTTTGGCGCTGTAACAAGGTGATGAGAGTAATAGAGAATGGATGGAGAAATGAACCAAGAAAGAAAAAATGTCAATGGGTCGATACAGAGTTAAAATGATTAATTGAAGGCGATCTGAACTCATGATCGAGATGGAGAGTGCGTGTAGTGATCCCAAAGAAATGAGTTAATATATGGACAAAGTGGCAAAGAAAGCGTAAGTAAAGCGGGGCGAAGCTTTGGTTTTGGTGTCACGATGAAATCTTCTTCCACGTAAAGAAACAAGATATAGACATAACCAGGCGAGTCAGCAAACGGCTCCCTTGAAAGATCGTTACTTTTTCAGAAAGACGCTCAGACTCCATCCACCACACGACGTTCCGCAAAACAACACAACACAGACAAGGTACACGGCTTCATGATGTCCGCGTCATCTACTGTCGATATTCGTCTCCCCCCACATTCAAGCATCATCACATCCGATGCATTTGTGGACGCGGCATCTAGATGCGTTCCCTCTGCAGTCCGTGCCTTTCTCGACAATCCCGCCACGGCGGGTCTAATCAATGTGCTGGACTCGCAAGGCCGGCATGCCGCAGAGGAAGCGGCGCGCGAAGGTCATGTATATGTCCTGGAGCTGCTCTTGCAAGGTTGTGACTTGCCCGCACCCTACAATGTGCATCAAGCGTTTCACCTTGCTGCCAGTGGGGGGCACGCGGAGGCTGTCCTATTCCTTCTTGCACAACGAGCCGTCAAGATAGATGTGAACGTCTTGAACGCCGACCGTCAAAGCGCCCTTCACCTAGCCGCGCAGCGAGGGCACCACAAAGTGCTCAAGGTTCTCCTTGACAAGGCAACTCCTGATCCGTACGTGCGGGAGGCCACGTTGGGGAAAACTCCTGCTGAGATGGCTGTAGATGCCGGCGCGGATAACTGCGTGGCATTGCTCAACAAATACGAAACGACGTGGCGTCGACATGTCTTACAGCTATTGCTTCGGGCAATGACTGGCAAGGAGAAGGACGAAAGAGGAGTAGCTGGCAAGAAGTGTCGATTGGCTGAGATCCCGTTTGCTCTAGTTCATTCGCACGTATTGGAGGCGTTGGCCGGGCGAGAAGGAGGCAGCAAAGAAGGGAGGGATGGCTTTCCAACTTCGATCATGGAGGGGATTGATATTTATCGCGACAATTTCGAAAGCGATGACGAGAAAGACTTCCCTCAAGTCTTTACTCAGGAACCTAAGCGACGCAAACTTGGAGGAGGTAGTGGAGGAGGGGGAGGACGTATGATTCAGCAAGAGGAGGGGGAGGCCGCGGAAGAGGACACTTATGTGTACAAAGGCATGTTACCCAGCAGCCAGGATAGTAATGACTCGTTCGCATCGTCATCGTCGGGAACGGCGAGTAGTGGTGGAGACAGACTCGTCTCCACTCGCGGTAGAGGAGAAGGTGGGGGGGGACGGGCGTCGCGTAAAAGCTGGGTGGCGATGAAGGAGAGGCCGTTACCATCATGCAGCTTCTATGGGGAGCCGATTGAGTGAACAAAGACACGAGTAAGAGATTTAGGCTGATAGACTGATAAATGGTTAAATGAGATATTAAGTCTTTCAGGGTTACCAGTATCAATGTTGCTCCTTGGAATTGCTTTGGAAGGACCTGCTCCACATCTCTTTTTAACATTATCTAAAGGGTCTGTCACCAGCAATAAAATCAGTGAAGATGCGTAGAGGTTTGAAGAGCTCTATGATTTTTGGTAGGATAACTCTTTAGTCTTTTCGGCAATGCTCTCGAAGGCAATATCCCCGGTTCCCCGTGAAACAAAACCAAAGCCCCCTTTTCAATGAGCATAAATGAGGTTTTGTTATACGTGAAGCCGATGGTCGTACCTTGTCGCTGCATACCCCTAAGCCCCCTCCGGAATCGCATGCAGCAATACTACAAGAGTACTCAAACGTCCCTGGGATCCCTTGCACGTGACCATCTCTCAGTAAGCACACTCGGTTCGTCATTAAGAAGAAGATGTCCCCGTCATAACGTTCATCGGATTCTAGCAAATCATTTAGGGATATGGCCGCCTCTACGCTCGTGCATAGCTGTAGGACGCATATTTTGGTCCTTTCCTGTTAGATGTATGCCTACAGGCTTGCAGGTCAGGAAGATTGAGTTGTGGCGCGGGGCCCAAGAGGGCAAGCTATAATTTCAAGGGCAGTGGTGGTGAGTGAAACCATATTTCCTGTGCTCCTGCATGTCTGCTTGGAGTGTGGGTACATAGGGGCAGAGAGGGGGCTGCTATGGGGCAGCACGAAGCTGCTCGTGCGGCTCTGGCCACGATGAGGGCGGGCCTCACTAAGCTCCGCGTCGAAAATGAATGCAGGCTTTACAATCTGCTACGAAAGGGAATACGAAAAAGCAGGACGTGCGTGAGCTTATAGTGGTGGAGATACTGGCAAAGGACTCGAGTTTTTTTGGCGTTGAGGGAACATATTTCAACATGATATTTGGTCACCTCCCCCCATCTCATTGCCATCGCAATTACTCTTCTCACGCTCTCATCACAGCTAACCTATGCATGACAACAACACATGGGGAGCTGGTTTTTTCCCTGATAAAGCGTAAGACGACGCCGCTTCGGATCTTGTCTAGGTACGTGTACGTTTGTTTATAGACTGAGTCTCTCCCTCCTCTTGATCCTACTGATCCCTACCCTACCCCTACATGCCCTTCTCTTGCAAGCTACCCGCTTCGATTCTTGGTGCCGTCAAAGCGTGACGGTGACAATTGCGTCGACTGCTGCTGGGTGGTAAGTGCTGTCAGGATATAGAAAGGATGGCCACTGCTCACATAACCCTCCATTAAATTTCCACCACAGTACTCCTTGAACTACGGCGGCGGCCTCGTGGCAGGAGACCATGTGCACATTACATGTGAGCTGGGCAAAGAATGCACTGTTCTTTTGACAACACAGGTAGGACCTAGGTTGATTCTCTCTTCTTCTTATGCCTTGCCACGGCGCTTACAGTACGTGCTTTTGCTACGCCTGGCCCCCCTACAGGGTAGTACCAAAGTGTACAGGATGCTCCCCCTCCCCACCACAACAGTCACCACTCAGATAGTCAACACAATGGTGACGCGACAAACTTTTAGTGCTACCGTGGCGGCCTTGGCGACTCTTGCTTTGCTTCCTGAGTTCCTGACTTGCTACCGGTAAGTCTATTTTAAGTTAAGAAGACATACACCCCACCCTTCAATCCCCCATTTCTCATGCTTCACTGCCACCTTACATAGCGGGGCTAATTATCGGCAAAATCAAGAGATCCGCGTCGCGCGTGGGGGAAACTTGGTTCTCGTCGACTGGTATACGAGTGGGCGAATGGGCCGGGGAGAGTCTTGGGCATTTGAACGTCTTGTGTCGGAGACAAGGATTTATTTGGAGGACGAGTTGTTACTGTGGGAGCCATTAGAACTGCAAGACAACGACGGTGACGCGTCTGTATCTGCTGCTGCTGCTGCTTCGCCCTCCTTGTCGCTGGCGGCACGGATGGGTCCATATGAGTGTTTTTGTCTGGTGGTCCTGGTCGGACCGAGACTCACAGACGTGGTAAAGCAAATCGCAGATACACAAGAACGACCTTCATTTTTTAGTCTCAACAAAGGAAGGGGCCTGTCGGCTACACAACAGCAACAGCAGCGTCAGAGACAAGCAGTACCGGGACAACCCCCTGCTTGTGTTTCTTCCTTGTGTCGTCTCTTGGAAGGGAGCCAGGGAGGGGTCGGCCCTGGACTGGTGCTTAAAATTGCTGGCAAAGCTACGGAGGAGGTCCGTGAGCTGTTGCGGTCCTTGCTGGAGCCACTGGAAAGCGTGGTCGGGAGCAAACCGTACAGTAGCATGTAAAGTGGGGATAGGGGTAGGGCTGGGAGAACGAGATGATATAAAGTAACATCGATTGCGTAAATGACCACGAAAACCCTCAAAGAATTCAAAGAACAAAATGAAGTGAATCAACCCCGCACAACTGCACTCCGAAAGAGGATATGTCAAAGTAAACAACGAGAAAAAAAGGGAGCGGGAAGGTCTCGACAGTGGTATGGGCCAAGTAAGGTCGTGTGCGGTCATACTCCAGCGTTCGTTCTCCAACGCCACCCGTCCATCACTTCATCTCCTTCTGTCATGCCCTCCGCCCCTTTTCTCTGTTGCCTCTCTTGAACCGCACTTGATGCCCTTTCTGACCGCTCACTAAGCAAAGGTGTGTGACTGAATAACACATGTTCAGGCACATTTGCTGGTGCGGTGGTTGAGGCGCGGAGGGAGAGCGGATGGTGGGGAGGCTAGCTTCTGGCTTCGCCGACACCCGCCCTCCCTCCAATGCCTTTGGGCGTCAGGCCATCACCACACTTACGCAACGCGGGTGGCTTCAGCATGCAGACCATCATGATCATCATGTGTACAAACTGTGATTGCCTGGCATTCTCTTGGCTTTTTATGCAATCAACGCAACTCACCCTCACTCATGCCTCCTCCCCCTCCCCTCTTCTCCCTCCCTCCGCCATCAACCCACACAAACCGCACACAGTTGTTTCTTCCCCTACCCCAACATCATCCAAGCATGGAGGGCGGCGGCGACGTTGGACGCGGACGCGGCGGCTTCGGCCGAGGACGTGGAGACAGAGGAGGCGACCGTGGTCGTGGCCGTGGCCGCGGACGCGGGCGTGGTGGGGACAAAGACGAGAAGGAGGGCTGGACCCCCGTGACCAAACTCGGTCGCCTGGTGAAGGAGGGCAAGATCAAGAGCTTGGAGGAGATCTTCCTTTACTCTCTGCCTGTCAAGGAGTTTCAGATCATCGACAAGTTCCTCGCTGCCCCTCCCCCCGGGGTCCTCGCCCCTACCTCGGGCCTTCGCGACGAGGTCATGAAGATCATGCCCGTGCAAAAGCAGACGTCCGCCGGGCAGCGCACGCGTTTTAAGGCCTTCGTGGCCATTGGTGACTACGACGGACACGTCGGCCTCGGTGTGAAGTGCGCCAAGGAAGTGGCCACAGCTATCCGAGGGGCGATCATCATGGCTAAGCTCTCCATCGTCCCTGTGCGCCGTGGGTACTGGGGTCGAAAGATCGGGAAGCCCCATACCATCCCGGTGAAGGTCACGGGCAAATGCGGCTCCGTCTCCGTGCGCCTCGTCCCGGCGCCCCGTGGTTGCGGCCTGGTCGCTGCCCCCGTCCCGAAGAAGTTGTTGAACATGGCGGGGATCAAGGACGTGTATACGGCCACGACCGGTAACTCTCGCACGCTTGGAAATTTCGTCAAGGCCGTGTTCTCAGCTCTTTCGAAGACCTACGGCTATTTGACCCCCGACCTGTGGCAGCCGACGGCACTGGGGCAGGCCCCTTATCAAGAGCACACGGACTTTTTGGCGAGCGGTAAAGTAGAGTATGCGCGACGCAAGGAAGTCGAATATTAAGTAGGATCTTGCAGGGGCGCGGGATGGAGGGAAGAAGGGAGTGTGGGACGGATAGGGCTTGACGGCATGCATTGCGTGACGTGGTGGCGGGTCTTCTGGAGGATGGTATATGGTATGAGTCATGGAAAGGAAGGGAGGGGACGAGAGGCTTTCGTGCGAGAGCCTTTTGTCTAGAATCAAAGGTATGGACATTCTTGTCGTCCTTTTCTGGAGGTACCGACAGATGAAAGAAGAAGGAAAAAGCGTCATTCAGTACAAGCAGACATAGTATACAACAACAATGGAGGGGCGGATGTGCATGGTTACCTTTGGTTAGCTTCGTTCTTCCCTTCATTTCTCTCCTGCCTTTCGTCTCTCTCCTATGATGGGCGTGCGTGGCGCTTTATCTCTTGCCCTCCTTATCTTGTACACAGCGTCCACACTTTTTCCAAGATTTAATCGGCTGGTACTACTCATTTCTTTTCTGTACTCTTCCTCCGCAGCATCCACAACGATCTTTCCTTCTCATCTACCGTTTTCCCACGCCACACATTTTTCGTTGTTCGTTCTTCTCTTCTCCAGAAAGCACAGAGACAGAGACAGAGACAAAGCAAGCTAGATAAACGCACGGGCCACGACACATCCACTATCACGATCATCGTCACCCTGGTCGTCATCAGACCTCCCCTCCTCTCACTCTCTCTCTCTCTCTCTCACACACACACACACACATCGCATTCTAATTTTTTGGTTGTTATCATATTAATGTACACACATCTCTCTCTCTTTTTTTTTTATTTTTTTATTTTGTTACCTTTTTTTTTCTTCCTTTTTTTATTATTATTATTTTTTATTCTTCCCCCCCCCCTCTTATCTCTTCTCGTTCTCTTTTCGTTGATTCTCGTTCCTGAAGTTTTTTACATATCTTAAAAGCAGTGAGCAAGTCCGCATCCCACGCTCTATTTACCCTTCGAACTCCGAATCATCATCCTCCTCCTCAAACTCACTATCAGGCTCCTCCTCGTCCTCCTCGTCCTCCTCGTCCTCGTCTTCGTCCTCATCATACACCACCTTCTTAGCAGCAGCCGCGCGACGGGGGGCCACATTCCGAGGCACCACCGGAGAAGAGAAAATCATGCTATTTTCTTCCTCCTCCTCGTCCTCGTCTTCGTCCGCCGAATCCGTCTTCCTGCCCTTCTTCTTGGAAGCAGCGATGGGCTTGCGGGCTTTGGACGCTGCCGCTGCAGGCGCCTTGCGTGCCTTCTTGACCACCGCAGGAGAAGTGTCCTTCATCGGGGAAAAGAGCGCTTCTTTGCCCTTCCCTCTCCCACCCCTTGCCCCTCCCGTGACGGGCTCATTCTTCTTGGTGGCACGCTTGACTGCTCCTCCTCCTCCTCTGGCTCCTGCCGCATTCCCCTTGCCCTTGGCAGCAGCCGGAGCTTTCTTGGGCGGGGGGGAGACAATCATAAACTCATCTTCCAAGTCCGAATCAGACACGTCCTCCTTCCCTCCCTCCTCCTCCGCGCTGTCATCATCAGCATCCCCCACATTGTAAACCACCTTCTTAGCAGCAGCCCGACGAGGGGGCGGAGCCTCCCGCGGTGCTACAGGCGAAGACGACAGACCATTTTCCTCCCCGTCGTCCTCACCATCACTCCCCCCACCAAAGCCACCACGCGGCGTAGGGCTGACAGCCATGCGCATACGCATGCGCTCGGCCAATGACAAGACCTGCACGTCCTCCCCCTCGCTCCCGCCAAGCTCCTCGTCTTCCTCTCCACTCTCGTCTTCGTCACTGCGGACAACCTTCTTGGTCTTCTTCCCTCCCCTCTTAGCTGCTGCTCCTGCTACTGCAGCCGGCTTCTTGGCTGCTACTGCTTGTTTGGGGACAGCGGGCGGCTTCGGGGGGGCACGAACAGGGACAATGACACGAGGGGCAGCGACCGAAGGCTTGCTAGCAGCTGCGACAGTCTTGGGTGTTGCCTTGGCCTTTCCTCCCTTCCGCTTCGGCGAGGGGGCATAGTCGCTATCCTCCTCCTCCTCCTCCATCTCACTATCCTCGTCGTCCTCCTCCTCGTCACTCAATGGCTCCCCATCCGAATCCACCGCGACAAACTTCTTGGATTTCCCCTTCTTCGCCGCCTTCCGTGCCTTCCGCCCTCCCCCCTTCCGTGCCTTGCCCTTCCCGTTCAAGGCCGCCAATACATAGGCAGGCTCAAACTCCAAATCCTCCTCATACTCATCCAACCTCTCCTCCAATACATCGATATCCTGCTCCCACAAATCCGCCGCTGTCATACTCCTCAACGCCTCCAGCTCGTTCGCCTTCTCCGTCAGCTGTTCCCTCAGGTCCTCGACCCTCTCCAGAGTCAAGCTCCAAATTTTCATCGACAGCAAATAATCGTACCCCCGCCCCAACTCCCCCGGCTCTCCCTCCACCCCTTCCTCCCCTGCAGCCGTCGCACCGGGCGCAAAGAGTTCGTATCCCAGCCGCGCAAGCTCTTGGAGCAACTCGGCCTTCTTCCTATTGCTCACTACCAAGCTCCCATCCACTACACTCAAAATAAACCGGACCTTATTATCCATCCGACGCCACTCTCGGTCCAATCGCGCCAACAAAGCTTCGCGTCTTGCCTCGTACAACGACAGCCTGAGGGGGAAATACTCCTGTAACACCGCCAAAGGCGACTCGTACTTCACGATCTGTCCCTGGACATTGAACAAATGCATGTTGCTCGTCGAGATGCTGCCTTCCAGTTTTAACCTCTTCAACAACGCCTGATCATCCACCAGCAACTCCGGCGCCGCTGTCTCCGAAATGGTTATGACGAAATATACCGACGTATCCGTATGCCGCTCCTTGAAATCCTTCACGAAAGCTCCCTTCTCATCACTCACCCCCACCGTCATGCTCTCCAAAAACTGCTTGTAATCTTGTGTCCATCTCTTGACTGGCAACTCCACCACTTCCACTGTCACCTCATCCACCCTCCGCACCGTCCCCATCACCGCGTAGCTCCCCACATCCCTCCCTCCCTTCGGCTCAATCGTACCGGTAAATCCTCTGTACCACGGATGCATCTCTACCGGCTCCTCCCCTTTGAGCAGTCTGCGAATGTTCGCCATGATATCCCGAGGATTATAATTCGGTACCGTCGAGGACCACCCCGTGCCAATCCCATCACTCCCATTCACAAGCACCGTAGGGATGACTGGCGCATAGTATTCAGGTTCGATCACCTGTCCATCCTCGTCCTGATACGGCAACAGCAAGTCATCCTCCAGGTGGAACAACGCACGGGTCACTTCCTCCAACCGCGTAAAGACATATCGGGGGCTTGCCGCGTCTTTCCCCCCCATGATCCTGGTACCAAACTGCCCACTTGGGAAGAGATAACCAATATTATTCGACCCCACAAAATTTTGAGCCATTCCTACAATCGTCCCGTTTAAGGACGCCTCCCCATGGTGATAGGCGGAATGTTCAGACACATATCCAGCGAGCTGCGCGACTTTGATCTCCTTTTTTAAGCTTCGTTTAAAGCACGCGAACAGCACTTTCCGCTGGGCCGGCTTTAAACCGTCCATCAAGTGAGGGATCGACCGCTGGTTATCTGCCATGGAGAACAGAATCAGTTCCTGGTTCACAAAGGTGTCGTAGCTCATACTTACCACCTTATAGTCCACAAACGTCCCTTTCGTGAACCCCCGCAACCATTCCTTCCGATCCTCCACCCGCTTTTTCGCAAAGGCCATATCAATCATATCCCCATCCCCTTCATCCTCCCATTTGAAATCAATCCGGTGCGTGTCCAAGTCTGAGAAATACTCCTTCGCCTCCGCTGCCGTGCTCGTCCCCAGACCCTTATAGTACTTCACCACCCATCCCTGTCCCTGATTCGTCCTCTCTTTCCACTGCTCGTACTCCGGAATCGTGTAAAACGCTTCCGAACGATTCGTCCCCTTGCTAACCTTTACAATCGGCGTGATGAACTCCTGCAAAAATCCCGGCAGCTTGAGCAACGATGGCCAAAAGTGGTGCAATAAATTAATCAATAAGCCTTTGATATGACTCCCATCGTGGTCCTGATCGGTCATAATCATCAAGTGCCCATACCGCAGGCTCTTCGCGTCGGTGTACTCCACCCCGAACCTCAACCCCATAATCTTCACAATGTTCTGGATCTCCTCGTTTTTAACGATCTGCGCGTGGGCCGCCTCCCGGACATTCAGCGGTTTCCCCTTCAGAGGAAACACGCCATAGTAATCCCTCCCCACCACGCTCAAGCCCGAAATAGCCAACGTCTTAGCCGAATCTCCCTCCGTCAAAATCAAGGTACAGTCCGACGAGCGCGCCGTGCCCGCAAAATTCGCATCATCCAACTTGGTGATCCCCATGACCTTACTCTTCTTCGACCCGCCCTTCTTCTTAAGTTGCTCGTCCTGTTTAAACTTGGCCCAATTCACCACATTGTCGACCAGGCCCGACTTCTCCACCGTCTTCAGAAATTTATCGCTGACGTTACATCCGCTCCCAAACGCAGACGGCCGGGTCGTCAACGTTTCCTTTGTCTGCGAATCGAACGCCGGGTTCTCAATCAACGCATTCACATACACCACTAAATGATTCTTGATTTGATGCCCCTTCACCTCCTGTCCCTTATTCTTCTTCTTTACCAACGTCGTCAACTTATTTACCACCTGGTCTGCCACAAAGTTGACATGTTGACCACCCTTCACCGTGCAAATCCCATTAACAAACGACACCTGCTGGAACTGCCCGTCGCTCAACCCTACCCCAACCTCCCACCGGGGATTGACCCTCTCAAACGCCACCGGCGGCTCGAGTCCCTCGTACAACTTGAGGTAATCCAAAAAAGTCGGCAACCCCAACCGCTCCCCATTCAAATACACCTGCAATGGCTTCCCCGGAAAGCCACTCGCACACCCGGCCACGTCGTAAGCCCTTTTGCTCAACAATCCCACGGTCGCATCATCCAAGCTCTCCATCTTAAATCGCGCGAGGTCCGGGGTGAAAGTTACGCAAGTAAACTCCCCCTTCTTCCCCCCCAGAGTGCCCACTTCTGGTTCCTCCCTCACGGTCATGTTCTCCCTGAACGTCTGCTTGTAACTCATGCCCGTCGATTTATCTGCCGTCTCGATCGTGAATTTGGTGGAGAAAATGTTGGCCAGCTTGGCTCCGTACCCGTTTCTCCCCCCTGTCGTCTTCTTCATGCCGTCATCGAAGTTGGAACCCGTGAGGAGGTTTCCGAAAATAAGCTCAGGGACATAGATTTGGTGCTCTTTGTGGATCACGACGGGGATTCCACTACCGTTGTTCCAGACGGATATGGTGTTGTTTTCCTAAGGGGAGGGGGGGAGAAAGTATGTGAGTACCGACAGCAGGTCACGGGAGGCGTGGCACAACAGTAGGCATGCTGAAATCAACATGCAGACACAGAAATACTCCGCATAAGCCCAAAAAATGCAGCAAAATACCTGGTCAATGGTAATTTTGATTGTGTCCATGGTTGGGTCCCGCTGCTTGTTATCCGAAGCGTTCACCATAATCTCATCAAAAATTTTGTACAGGCCAGGAACATAGCTGATATTGCGTTGTACGATCTTTTTCCGGTGGCTGTCCAGAACCCACATGGGCTGAGTCACGGTTTCAGTGGAGCCGACTGGGGGAAGGAGGGAGGGAGGGAAGGGGGGATGGTGATTGAGCAAATTTCAGAAGTTGATATGCATCGCAACAATACAACAGGCCAGATAGTACGTTACTTACTGTAAGTGTCGGGACGGAGGAGAATGTGCTCAAGCTGGGTCTTCTTCTGGTAGATCTGCTCGATGCTGCGGCCCTCCCCGCCACCGGTCTTGTTGCCACTGGAAGAGCTCTCACCCAGCGGAGCCTTGGCTGTTGCGGCTGTGACGATAGCCTTGCTGGCACCGTTGGCTGCTTTCTTGGTCTATTTAACAGTTTGTGGGTGATTCGGTATGAAGGGATAAAACGAAGTAAGGATGAGAATGCAGTCAGGTAAGCCCATGGGCGCGGGCAGGGGGGACAAGGCACATATGAATGACCGATGCAGAAACTCAGGACTAGCTGCTCCTGCGCCAATGCAAAGGGTTCTCAGCAAGGTACGACAGAGTGGCAGGACGTGAGGTTTGTGTGGGGAGAGACAGGAGGCATCCAGCACCCGCATACTCAATCCATTCCCACCGGCAGACAGATATGCCTACTGCTTGCTTACCTTGGGTATGTTCTCCATTGCTGCTGCTCTTCAGGGTTAATTTGAGCGCGTAGCACGGCGCGATAATGTGCGTGTATACTTGAGTCCAGTTTGTGCTGCGGTGAGGGTGGGGTTGCATGGGTGTGAGACCACTAACGACCAGCTGAACAGGACATGATTAGACAGCAGCTATGCGCGACCCCAGGGCCCCAAATGTCGGGCCCAGCGCCCCCATAAACAGGTATCAGGAATGCTGATACACAATGATGGTGCGGTGTGTTGCTCAGAGACGAGGACCAAGCAGCATTATTGCGTACATTGCAGACTGCTAGGGTAGGAAAGCAAGGTGAGAAGTATTTGCCCCGCAAAGTACGGATGAGAACGGAAAAAGCTGCCCAAAAGCCCTCAAACTGCTCTGTTTGATTTTTACTGAGTGAATCCGCCGGGCATGTCGTCAAAATCATCGTAATTAACGATGGTATGGACATAGTCGGGCGAGGCACGTCGCGTCGTTTCCCTGTCGTTTCCTTCTTTTCAATTATGACGGTTTTGAGTTGGATTTTTGAGCGAGCGAACGAACAACAGCGAGCGAAGGTGAAGGGTCGGGATGATGTCCCTGCAAAGACAAAGAAAAGGCGGAATACGCACATGTCTCCGCACATTTGATGCTCTATCGAAGAGATTTAATTCGTTACTGTTCATTTTTCTCACCGGTTCATTTCCTACAATTTGACCCATCCTTCCAACCTCCCTCCTGCAATAAGACGTCTCAGTCGCCACAGCATTTCAACCTGTTCAATCAGATCAAGCATTCCTATTTTCTTTTAAAAGCTGGCGCTAAGGATCATGGATTCACAAAAATAAGAAAATAATTTTCTTGTAGGTTGGACAAAGTAATCTCTCTCTCGAGCTCGAACCCAGCCTCCTCGATCTCGGCCTTGAACACCTCTTGGCCTGCCCGGACGTGCGACAAGACCCAGTCGGGAGGATGGCTCCAGATTTTCTCCGGAATCTGTAATGGAAAAGTTAGGGTTGGAAAAATGCCCGGGATCAAGAGAGTTATATATTAACCGTGCTGCATGCAAAGTTCATCGCACTAATCTCTGGGGAGGGGACATATACGTACGCGAAACCCATGTACACCAGTCCCGCCACAAGAGAGGGTGGCTTGTTCACACAATGGTCGTAAGAGACTGTGTTTGATCGAAATCAAATCAACACACAATTTCCCACGATAGAAAAGCATGCACACACACTCACTTTGCCTCTCCCTCCTCTTCCTCTTCTCCCTCCTCACCCGGTGAAAGTCAATCAGCACAAGCTTGCCCCCTTTCCGCATGCCCTTCCGCACATTCTTCATATACGTCTGTACATACTCAATATGATGGTAGACGTCAACCAGCAAAACGATATCTGCCTGAAGGTCAGCAGGCAGTCCCATGTCTGTGACAGACCCTCGAGCTACCGTGGTGTTTCTTAGCCCTTCCGTCTTCTTCTTCTTCTGTAGTAACTCTATGAATCCTGGAGAGATCTCCACAGCGTAGACGTGACCTTCCTTTCCCACGGCCGCGTCCAAGGGGACAAGAAATAAGCCCGTCCCGGCTCCCAGGTCCACAATTTTCTTGCCGGTCAGGTCACCTAGAGCTTTTATAATATCAGCCACATTGCGTGCTATGTCCCGTGTCTCTGGGTCTGTGAACAATCCCTTCGCCCCGGCATACTTGGCTTCCAATCCCTCCGCGTCTGGTTCTAAAAAATTGGCGTTAAGACCGTCGGGATAGTGATCTAGAAAGTGAGAGTGGGAGGTGGGAGGTGGAGGAGGGGGGGAGTCAAAAGGGAGGGGAGGAGAGATGACGTTTTTGACTATCAACACGGACCTTTGTCAAAGGCCACCAGCCCCTCCTTCTTAGGCTCCGGCGCTGCAGCTGCCATGGCTTGCGCTTCCTGTCGTCGAATCGGCCAGGCAGATGGCGTCTGTGAAGAGCTATACAGCCTGTGTTCAGGAACATGCGAGGGTGGGTGGGGAAAGAGTGGTGCTGCTTCTGCTGGTGGTGGTGCTGCTGCTGCTGCCAATGTCGCCTGAAGCCAAGCAAGCACGCAAATCTTGGACAATGCACCCTGCCCACCTTTTACGCAGTCCCGATGCCTTTCGTGGTTGCATACAGGGCGTTACACAGGCCATGCCCATCGCCAACTTAAAAACCCTTCCACCAGCAACTAGTTCCTTCGATCCATGCTCATCGAAATGTTCCATAGAAACCTCATGGCGAAAACCCACGCACTCGACAAGCACAGCACACAGCATACACCCCATTCTGGTAACAGCCATGGCGAGCAGTCTGACGGACAAGTACAAGAAGTGGGACAATCTGGAGTTGTCTGACGATGAGGACGACGTTCATCCCAACATCGACAAGCAGAGTTGGTTTCGATGGAAGCATCAGGCACGGGTTGACCGGTGAGTGTGTAAGGTCTTGGAGTAAGGAAGGAAAGGGGGAAAGAGGACATGGAGGAGATGGGGAGGAGGAGGAGGAGGAAAGATTCGGCGCTCAAACCCAAGGTTATGTTGTAAATTCATCAACGCAACCACCTTCCTCTCCCTATCTCCCGCCTACCCACCCTACTCTATAACAGCGAAGCCAACGAAAAGAAGGAGTCAGAGGCATTGGAAGACAAGAACAAGCTAGCCACTGCGCGGAAGGCTGAGATCCAAGCCCGGGTGCGGGAGATTGAGGAAGGGGTGGACGATGCAGGGAACACGGTCACGGAGCTTGAAGGGTTGCGAGCAGAGCTCTTGGAAGTGGAAGCAGGGCTAAAGGAACGACGGAATCGATTGCAAGAGATGGAGAGGAACAGGAAATTAAACGTGGATAATGTTGGGACGGTGGTGAAAGATTATACTTTCATCAATACGAGGGAGGGGTCTTCAGATGTGTTACCTGATTCGTTGGACTTTGTTCAGAAGACGGACATTAACTGCAAGGCCGGCAGCAGCGGCAGCAGCAGCAGCAGTACCAGCGGCACCGCAACATCTTCCTCATCCGCAGTCGCTTCCACCACCACCGGTACCGTTCCCCCAACGATGACGACGACACTGACGAAATCCCCAACCGCCAGCACTAAGAGTAGCCGCAGCAAGAAAGTCGGTACTCCTGACGTGGGCCCGCATTCGGAAATTGAAGCTGCGGAGAGCTATAATAACTTTGTGCTAGGGCACGAAGATCTCCTCGAAGGTTTCAGTGAGGCAAAGTCTATGGACGAAGCTCAGGAGATGCTGCGTTCGCAGGGACATATTTTGCTAGCGGAGCACTCGCAGTCATACTTGTTGTTGTCCTGCCTCGAGGATGAGATGAATGGGAAGCATGCCCGGATGAAGAACACAGCGCGACAAAGCCAATTACTCTCGCATATCACTGAATTGGGGCACTCCTTAGGAAGAAGTCCGAGGGATGTGGTGGTGCCGTTTTTCCGTCGGTTGCAGGAGCCCGAGCATCTGAAGGGCTTCACCAACGCGGTACAGGATTTCATTGTGAAGGTCCAAAAGCGCGCAGTCGAGAAGAGGAAGGAGATGAACGATGCGCGGGCGAGGGGGGAGGACGTGGATGGCTTTGTAGAAGAGGAGATGGGTGAGGGGGAGGTGTTGGGGCCCGGTGGGTTGGACCCTGTGAAGGTTTTTCAGTCCTTGCCTGGGGAGTTGCAGGAAGCGTTTGAGAGTCGGGACATGGAGAAATTGCGCGCGGCCTTGCGGGCTATGCCAGAGGAGGAAGCGGCAAAGCACATGAAAGACTGTGCGGACTCAGGGTTATGGGTGCCGAGTGGGGGAAGTGAAGGGGCCGAGAAGGGGGAGGAAGAGAATGGCGGGCAGAACGCATAGAGGTCGAGGAAGGCCAGGCCAGTACTGGGAAGTGTAGAGAAGAGGCAAAGGGGGAGGGGGGGGGAATGAGACAAACAAAACTACAAATGTTTGCGTCTTTAGAGAGTTTCACTTTGGTTTCTCTGCTGCCCGTCGGGTGACTCATCAATTACTTTGTGATACATGAATTATACTGGGAAATGTTGGGGGGTATGACTTCAAGCTTCGCACGGTGCTTCACGCGATGACGATTCAAACTTGGGCCGCTGTCCCACATGGCTTTTGGGGTGTGTGGGCTGCACACGGCCCCCTATTCCCATCCTCTGACTCCATCGTCTCCTTCTCCCACTTTCAACCCGCTTAGGTACCCATATACGCGATGGACGCGCCTTCCACATGGAACTATGATCCCGAATCAGGCGAGCTTTATTTTTATCGAGACAAACGAGACTCCTACGACGACGATAAGCACAAAAAAAGGCGTAGCCAGAACTTTCCCCTCGCGTTGAAATGGGCAGTGGTGGTATGCCTTGGGTGGGGTGTCTTGATGATGACACTCGGGCTCTTTGGCTTGGACACTGGTGACACCCAGACGGGGAGCGTTAGCACCCTCAGTCCGGGCTCCCGTCTGGTGAAGCAGGGCCTGGAAAAGCAGAAGCCAATGGAAATGCAGCGGAGGGAACATCGCTCAAAGCAGGAGGGTAAGCACGGACAAACTAATCAGCAAGAGCATTTGCAGCTGCCGCCGGCCGAGTCCGAACAGCCATCCGCGTCCGAGCAAACCCAAAAAGAAGGGGCGGCTCAACTTGAGCAGGAGCTGAATGAGGATGAAATGCGTCACGCACAGCAAGAACAACAAATTGTGGAGCAGCAGGATCATGATCAAGAGGATCAGAACACCGCTATCGAGCAACCACCTCATCAAACGTCCGGGGACAGCAAGCGTCGGGAAGAGGTCGAGTCTGTCAAAGCTGAAATTGAAGACTTGAAATCATCGTGGGAAGACCGCATGTCTAGTGGGCGGGAGCTTCTGCTGACAGGAATTGACATGGTCTTGCATGAGCTCATGTCGACACGGGGCCAGCGGCTGCTTCCAAATGCAAGTGAGGCCGAGGTGCCCCCTCTCTCTACCACACCTGACTTTACCGAAGCCGTTGGGATTGTCGAAAAGGCCGTGACCATGTTTTCCCAGTCTTATACCGGCAAAGTGGAAATAATTGAGCGGGATTATGTGGGGGCTATGACAACGCTGGCCTTGATTCGACTGCATCAGGGCCAGTTCGACAAGGTGCACCAACTGGTGGACGAAGCCAAAACGAGGATCGATTTAGACCCGGATGAGAACGGGACGCTTATGCTCTTGCAAGGCTACGCGCACGAGGCTCAGGGCTCAGACAAGGCCGGTGTGTTTTTCACACTGGCCCGAGAGTACGACCCCGAGGGTTGTCACGAAACGCTGCTGGACGCAAGTTTTCAGCCTCCTGCATATCAGCTGAGCGTGCGCATGCCATTGGAAAGCCCTGCGTACTGGCCGGCGCTGGCCGACCTGCTCTTATTCCGCGAGCTTTACTCACGTCGGATGTTGATGTCCCCAACGGCGACATGGCCGGGAACTGTCTGGTCCAACACGCCGCAAAATGACAAAGACGAGTATGGAGCAAATTTGGGCTGGGGGTTCAACTGGCCGGGCCTGGCCAGGGCCGCGAGCTTGCTGAAAGATCATGACTTTGTGGTATTGCGAGAGTTTTTGCACCCGTTCGAGCTAGCCGTGCTAGAGCGGCATTACAAGGGCAAGGTCCAAAGCAATCAATTAGCGTTCGACGATGACTTGGGCCGCGCTACCTCGTATCAGGACCGTGTGGGCCATTGGCTGAACCATCGCCACACTGAGCTCTTGTCGTCGTTAGCAGGGCGCTCTGTCAAGCATGCCTACTCCTTCTTATGTCATTACGAGAGACGTGATGGTGTAACGCCCCAGCTCAGGCCACATACGGACCGGGAGGATAATGAGGTAAGGGCAGGCAAAGAGCTGAGAGAGCGTGTTGGCTTCAGGTCGCATCAGACGGCTTTGACACCATGTTTCATTTTCATACACATGTCATACTTCTATTTCTGTGCCAAAAGCTCGTGCACACACTTTCTTCACTGACTTCCATCATACACATACCTTGCACATCAATCTTAGGTAACCGTCAGCGTCCAAATTTACAGCGACAAGGAGCGACCCACGTGGCCGATTCACGTCCAAAAGGAGCCCACCCTCCCCGAACGCAGCAGTTGGCGCTCCCAGCCGGCAGACACAGCTGCGGTTCAGTGTGATATCAATAATGGAGATGCGTTGGTTTTCTTGGGCCGGCGTCATACCCATTATCGACACTCGATGCCAGAGGAACTCTCTTTGGTCTCGTCGTTGCTTTTGCATTTCGTAGATAAGACATTTGACTTTTTTGATTACAAAATTGTTCGGCAACGAAACGACCCCAGCATTTAGGAAATAAATCAAAGTACAATAGAACTGTAGTGTAGAAGTTATAAGTTGAGGTCTCTCATTCGGTTGACAAGTAAAATGGCTGTAGGTATGAAACTCAGAAATCTTGCATTTATGCCTTTCTGCAGCATACTATCCCACACATACGAATATAATTGCGTTTATTTGTAGCCCTGTTAAGCAAAGACGATGCCCTAGATTCCTTTGTTCTAGCTACTGAGATCAATGCATTATCTGTTGCGCTATCTCCCTTGAATCCTTCGAACATAAAGCACCTTTTCATCCGACATTGGTACATCTAGTGGGCTTCTGATCGCCTTCACCGGAGATCTTTATTCACACACGCTCGCTCGATTCACGTGCACTTGAAAGTTTCAACGTTATACTGGTGGAACATATGTCTATGTCATGTCGTAGTTCGAAATACACATGAGTGGCATCGTAATCACACATTAGTGCTCTTATTCAAGCTAAAAGCCCAATCATACACCTAAATCTCACCCTTTTTCTCAACCTAGTCTACAGCGCCTGAGTTCAGTATAACCTGATTACCTTCGATGACCTCCCACCCTTCTTCTTGCCCCGCCAAAAAGCGCAATACGGTGGTGCCCAAGCCAAGCGCACTCAAACCGAGTCCAATTTCAACTTTCTGGCGTTCATCGCCTCAGACAAGAATCGCGTCCGACGGATTACTTCCTTGTTCAACTCAGGTCCCTTGGCCTCCTGAGAGTATCGCTTGCAGTTTTGAAAGTGACAGATCAACACCTGCAAGTGGTTCGCTCTGCTTTTCGAGAACGAAGAAGCGGCGCGGGCGTATCGTGAGCGAGGGATAGAGAAGACAGAGGAAGCGGGCGGTATGACAAGATGGCGTTCGTACTCTACGCGCCCTAAGGAATAAAAATCCTGAGATTCAGCCGCAGCGGTCCTTCCCTTTCGACAAACCGCCGATTTCCTTCGTGCTTCACAACACATTTCAAAGCCATGAGCAGATCCACATACCCTCATAAAAATAATGCTATGGGCCGGTGGCGCAAATACTACTATGTTGATGATTACGCCGCGGAGAGACGAGCTGTCCCTTTTCGAAATCTTCTAGTACCATATGTTATGAAAACAGCCTTTTTTCACGAATCCTCCAAGCACATCTGCTTCTTCTGCCTCACTGTCGGTCAAACTACTTTTCTTGCATTTTGCAACCCGCGTCCAACGTGCCAGCTGCGGAAGTCAACGCGTTGACCAACGCCCCCCCGCGGCGAACGAACGAGGACATAAACCGGCATAACTGGCAGCTTCACAGTATGAGACAAATCCATAGGAAACGCTTTCTCAAATTTGGCTAAGGCACACGCCCACCTTGACTTTGGGATGTTTGATGTATGTGACTTGACTTGCCGACCGCTCTCCTCGTTGACGCATCTCCTGTTGCTGCTGCTGGTGCAGCTACAAGCCACAAAGTGTGGTTGGTTGTCCCGGCAAAACTCCAAGTTATGACGCACGTATCTCTCGACTCAAAATCAAGACCAGCACTTGGTCGCCGCGTCTCACTCATGTCCAGCTAGCTTGCCATGAATCGCACCGATCGTCGACCTTGCGCCGCTCACTCTTCTTCTTCATTACTATCCATTTGCGCACATAGGCCCGTGACTGAGCCCAAGGCCGGCCACCACACGTGAGAGCGCGCCGCGAGTGCAGCCAATCCGTTGGGCTAAGGAGACAGTCTGAATTCAGACGAGCCACCACGGTGCGTCGATACACCACATCACAGCACTAGCACTCCCGACTCACCACCACGAACGACGTACGAGCAATCTAAGGCCATGTCTGACATTGAGGAATTGGTGCAGCTGCTAGGGCAACCAGGGGAGGACTTGGATTGGGGAGGAGAGCACTTCTGTTTCCTCGAGTATGAGCACGAGCAAGCCGTCGTGGCCAACCAACAACTCCACCATCCGCAACAAGACATCCACCAACCACCACACATACTGTACGTTGATAGAGGACAGCCATCCGCTCGCCCCTCCCCTCCGCCCCTCCCCCTTTTCCCACCCACACCCAAGATTCCTTTGTCAACCTTATTCACCGTATCGCCCCCCTCCTTCTCGCTTCACTTATTTGCAGGGCCTCGGCAGACTGCTCGTCGGGTAACAAGAGGTAAGTAGAAGGAAGAGCAGAGCGAGAAGGGATAGATGGCTGCTTGAAAGGATGAGGGTTGATGACCAATTACTTGACAGATGCCATGAGGGAGTTGGCGAGAGAACCCGTAGGGGACAGAAGCTGTGCTGTGTGTCGTGGTTGCGTTGCACCGCCAGCATACACGAAATTCCTGCCCTCCCTCCACACACAACAATTACTCGCCCGCTCTTTTTTCCAATTTCCACCCACCCACCCTTCACCACTCTCACTATACAGGCGTATGTCGGAGGCTTTTCAATGCCAAGCCTACCCCTCACACTCCTCCGGTCCTGTCCTCGTCCCTGCCCCCGCTCCCGCCTGCCTGCCCATCATCCTCAACAACAGTAACAGCAACAGTAGCAACAGTAGCAGCAACAGCAGTGTGAGCAGCAACAGCACCGCCACCGGCCGGAGCAGCAGCCGTAGCAGCAGGCACGCGCAGCTTTTGTCAGTGAAATCAAAGGAGGATGATGATTCAGTGTCGTTCTTAGCGGTGGCGGAGTCATCGAAGGCTAGCACGCCCACCTCTTCATCTTCATACTGCTTTTCTGAAGAGGCGGAGCAGGAACAGGAGCGGCAGGAGCAGAGCAATGGGAAAGCTGCAGCGGCAGTAGGAGTGAGGACTGAGGCGGTGGCACAAAGAATGGAGAGGAAGAAGACGAGGGAGAAGATGCGTAGACAGGAGGTAAATGATAAGCTCAACGAGTTGATGGAAGTACTGGTGGAGGCTGATAGCAAGGGGCAGACACCCGCGGAGAAGCAGCAGCAGCAGGCCCAGGCGGCAAGTATTGACAAGGGGAATTTCCGGGTGGATGTGCTGTCGAGGGCCGTGAGGGTTATCAAGAGATTGAATGAGGAGGTGAAAGCCGGGCAAGCCGAGGTGGAGCGTCTGCGGGCTCAGCTCGAGCAGACTTTCCTTCAGCCCAAGCGGGAGCTGCAGCCCCAGGAGCAGCAGCAGCAGTCGCACCAACAGGAGACAGCGGTCGCCGATTCTTCTTCCGCGGAACGCCACAGCAGGCCCTGCAATACATCCACCACGAGCAGCAAGAACAGCAGCAACAGCAGCAGCACCAAGCTGAATCAGTCCATGACGTGGGTGACTGTGCCAATGTGGATGCCTTCTGGCCCCAATGTCGCGCATGGAGACCACGCGGCAGCCATGGCCCAGGCGAAGGGAATCATGCTTGATGCGAATAACGGGGGGTATTGTGGCGCGAATGGAGCTACTCCCTTCCCATATGCTACAATGCCTTTCTTTGTCCCTCAGCACGCGCAGGGGCATATTCAGAATGGAGGGATGGTAGGGATGCCTTCCATGATGATGCCAGCCGGGGGTGGTGGGTTAGTGGAGATGGGATTTGGTGGGGATGACGAGGGAGGGGTCGGAGCAGGACAGACAACTTCCTTTGCCGGGTTGGAGGTATGGGGGGAAGAGGCGCCGACACATGCGCCATGCGCATGAGCGCTAGGTGTGGAATGCGAGCGTTTGTACCTTCGTGTCTCCTTTCAAAAAAAAGACCGCCCACTATTCGTGGCCTTAAAAGAGGAAAGGGGGTCAAGAAGGGAGGCTGCGAGGACCCACTAGAACGGGTTGAAGAGGATATGGGGAGAGAACGTAGATTTTGTCTTGTTTTCTGTTCTGTCGAGTTGGACAGGACAGGAAGCAGAAGTGAAGTGTTTGTGTAATCGTGCACGTACGTCAAGCAGAACGGAAAGAGATGAAGGAGCGAAGCAAGGGAATGGCAAGAGGGAAGCTTGAAAAGTTGTCGCTGCGCGTCTTGTGTCAGAAGACAGAAGAGAGGCATAGAGGATGCGGGGGAGGAAACGGTAGTTTAGAAAAGGGATACAATTACTTTCGTGTGCACAGCCTTGTTAAAAAAGGCACACACTGTAGTAGCAGTAAAAGCCGCAGAGGAGAGAGGAGAGATGCTCTGGGTGCAAGCGGTACCAATAGGAGCCCTAGCTTGACTGAGGGGTGTTATTTCCCATGCCAGATTCCAGTATTGACAACATTTATAATTTATGACATTCGACAGAGGACGGATACGAGTAGTATTCTAAAAGGGGAAAAAACGTGCAACGAAACAAACCAACACATTCGTGGTGGATGGAATTGTCATCTGAGTTGATTTTAAACCGCTGCAAATCACCTGGTTCCTTTCCGTGTATACTATCAACGCCACGTCTTGGGCGGGAAATGAAAAGAGTTAAGACCCCCCCTCCGAAGTATCAGACACCAACGGCCTCCACCATCAAATGGGGTGGTAAGCGAATCGTTTTCAGAAATATTTAACCGTTTTTCTACCGCACATCCTCGAATGTTTTCCAGCCTTCTTGCCCAAGGACAGGATAAAGACTCACTTGGGCATCCTATCACCCAACAAGAGCTGCAAGGGAAGGCAAAAAATATAACCTCCCCGCAAGATCTCAAGCCAACCTCCATGCACGCTGTCACTCATCCGCTGCTCCAAAACACGCACAAATTCAGGCGACGGTATCAGCGCGAGGTCTGGAGGGAATGGCCCAGACAGGCAGCTCGCGCTTCCCACGACACACCATGACGAACACAAGACCAAGACCAAGAGGGCAGCGCTGCTCAAAACTAAAGTCGCCGTCGTCTGTGCTCCTCATGCTGCTGGCCATGCCCATCGTTCTCCCCTCTGTAGATGCGTGGATCATCCCCTCCTTACTACGCCTACCTTCTGCTTCTCTCCCCGTAGCCCTGCATTCCTCAACATTGACCCGGTGCATCCCCACCTCCATCACCTCAAGGAGAAGCGTACGAGGACCAACCGAGACAGAGACACCATCAAACGTAAGCGCCATGACGGTTTTCATTAATGCCCACACAAAGCTAATGCAATCGATATGCCCAAGGCTTCTTAGCTGTCGCATGTATTCCGTCGCATGGGAAAGCCAAATGGCATCGCTCGATGACACGGCGTTGCTGCTGCGGGAGGAAGAATTTGGTGCTCTCTTAGCCAGAAGTAAAGACCCGGACGATCCAAGTGTTGGCATCGCCACCTCTTGCGAATCAATACAAAATGATACTTCGCTATCTGTCCTTCTCCTCCCCTTGCATTCTAGGGAAGGGACGGATTGGTTAGTATTATCCTTCAACCCTTCTGCACAAAGCAGAGAAACCCAATACACTCTTCTCGACAACTGCATCACTTGTCTGGCTGCTGCCTTGAACCTAACATCCCACCATCACCAAGACAAGAAGCAAAACCCTGCGCCCCTCACCCAATTTTTACAAGCAGTTCGGACGCCCTTGGGCGCTTTAAGGACGTTCAGTAAATTACTGCTGCGTCGAATGGAGCGGGACCGGGAAGGACTCAGTTACGAGCTGGCCAAAAATGTCTTGATTCAAAGTGACCAGCTTGTGGAGCTGTTGCTGGATGATACATCGGAAAGGATGGAATCAGGAGGAGGAGGAGGAACAGGGTGGGAGATGATGAATGCCCAGGATGGGAGTAGAAGCGAGGAGGAGATGGAGGAGATGGAGGAGGCGGAGGCGCGGGGAGGGTTGATGAGGAGGGAGGGCTTGGGCAGAAGCCGCTCGTCAACTTTGTGCGAATTGCGGGGTGTTTTGGCCCCTGTTGTGAGTGCAGCACAATTAGTGAGCAGTCGGGATGGGATTAGCTTTTTCTTTTTCCAGGAGGAGGATTTGCCAAAGCACGTGCCTTTGCTGGACGAGACTCTGCTTCAAGAAACGCTGGGTACCCTGGTGGAGTCTGCCTTGGGGTACGCTTTGGAGGGAGCTGTTGCAGGGGGTCAAAAGCCTGTGGTGACGCTGGATGTGCGGCGCTTAGGTGGTGGTGGTGCTGAAGAAGGGCCATCAACGACTTTGGTGTTCCTTGTGCAGGACAACGGGGTGGCGGCGAGCACTACTCACAGCTCTCCCGAGTTCGGCACTATTCGAAAGGACGTGGAGCGGATGGGCGCTCGCTTGGAAATTCGGGCTTCCAAGGCATTGGGAGGCACACAAGCGAGCTTGTACATTGATTGTAGTGCGAGGAAAGCATACCAATAGAATGGAAACACATTGAAATGTGATGGAGGGCAATGCAAGGCATGTTGGCGTCTTTTTCCTCGCTTGTGTCACACACACACGATGTTCTCTGCTTTTCCCCCTCTCAGTTAACTGCCGGTGCTTGTTTCCGCTGAAAGCCTTACGCCCTCTCCTGCGCAGGTATCATTACCACGATACTCATCCAAGGTCTGCACCGTCTGTCCCACCCTTAGGCCCCGCCCCGGTCGCCAAGAAGGCAAGCTTCGGCATCGGCGATCAGCACGCTTCTTTCTGCACACGACGACCATGGCACCCCCCGACCCAAACACCACCACCACTGTACAAGCCAACTCACACAAATGTAGCAGCAGCAACAACAACAACAAGAACAATAAATACAACAGCAGCAAGCGCCGTCGCCTCCTGCAAGAAGCTGTGGCGGAAGCAGCCTCATCTGCCACGTGTGGACAAGCTGAAAGCAACGAGATGGACCCCGCCTCTATAACCTTTCCCTTGGGCTTGGAAGTAGGCTTCGAGTCCGCTGACTTGCGGATCATGGAAGCACCTCCCGAGGTCGTGGCCGCTTTGACACAAAGACAGACCTTGCGGGTGGTGGGCGAGTCGCGGGATCAACCGGCAGCACTAGTGACGGAGAACGCGACCTTCGAATTGTGTCGGGTCGAGACATCCAACATGCTTCTCCTCGTCCCGCCCGTGGAGACCGGGGCAAATATAGCGACAGCCACGGGGAATGCCTCGTTTCATTATGAACTTAAACGAAGCAAGCCAAAACAGCAATTGTTGAGGCAGCTTCTTGGGAAGGGAACGGTGTGGTCGTTGGACGAGCTGGAGACGCGGGTACAGGGCAGCCGGGTTGAGGTGTTGGCGTTGCTGCGTCAGATGAATGCCTTGGAGGTGGATGGTGACGTCCAGAAATGGCGGGGTGTGAGCGAGGAGGAGGAAGTGTCTCCGACCTTGGATCGTCTGTTGGCGGAGCTAATAAGCGCGGGCAAGAGCTTGGAGGGAGTTGATGAGGAGGACTGCTTGCGGATGCTGGTAGGTTTTGTTTTTGTGGTTGTTATACCCCTCTCCTGTACTTCCCTTCATTTTTTGAAATCACCTCTCATTCCACCATCACTCTGTCTTTCCTTTCATCTTCACTACAGCCTGACGTCGAACCTGTTCTGATCCATCATTGCCTCAAAGCCTATGGGAGCCCTAACAACGGCCACGTTTCACAAACCCCAGCAAAATCAGCTACCGCAGCAGCAGCAGTAGCCGTGAGCTCAACCGCACCCGAACAGCCGCAGCAGCAGCAGCAGCAGCTGTCACCACCGCAGCAGAAGCGTACGTGGACGTTGGACCTAAGCAAGGTCGCTCGTTTCAAGGCCCACCAGATTTTCCAGCAAGGGATGAGTCGTCCCCAGAGAGGGATCTGGGAGCGTGATAATTTCTTCTTAGAATGGGAGACGAGGCTGCCAGGTTCTTATCGGCCTGAAGCTGAATTGTTGAGGGGGTTGGCGGTAGAGGAGAAGGTGGGGGGGGAGGAGTGCCTCCGGTACCTTCCGGGTGAGACAATGCCTTTGGATCCGACAGAGAGGTTAAAGAAATTGTTTGCCGTTAGAAAGAAGTGGCAGTTGGAAGAGATGATGCCCTACATGCTGCCTCTGGTGCCGGGGAAGAAAGACTTGGAAGACTTTTTGTTGAAGCACACACGGTCGGCCGTGGCAGTGGACGGGGTGGGTGGGAGAACGTACTCTGCAAAGTGACAAGGGAAGGGAGAAACGGAGGGGGCAAAAGAGAGAAATAGTGCAAAATGAATCAGACATCTTGATTTAACGATTGGATTCTTTTGTTTATTGATGTGTGCGCCTTATTTATATTTCTCATTTCCGTTATTGCTCTTGCTATCGACATGACGTTAAGCTATGAATACATACAGATTTTCATTGTTACACACGCTAACATGTACAAGACCAATGATATGTCAGCTCCATGCGGTCATATGAGTAGTGTAACGTGGCGTGTCTCTGTTGCTCGTCCCACTCCCCCTCATTCTTCCCTCCCTCCCTCCCATCACTCCCCTCATATGTTCGGGTTGAAATGAAAAAAATCAAAGAGCTTTTTAGCTGCTGCTTCTGATTCCAAGAGCATATGCAACTCCGCGATACTCATTCTACTTAAAGCCGCGAGGCTTTCTACTTTATTCATAATCGCTCGGAAGTTGTTGACCGTCACTCCGGGTAGCTTGAGGAGTAAGTCTTGGGCAGTGAGGTGCTTCCCGGCGTCGCTGTCTTCTTCCCCCGTACCACCGCCGGCGGTCTGGGAAAAGGTAGAGGGAAAGAGGGAAAGAGGGAGGGAAGCGAGTTAGGATGACGATGAGCAAGACAGAAACACAGGCCCCGGCTTTGATGGAGGGAGAAAGGGGACAAAGTAGTAGAGACAAGAACATACGGCTGTCCGTTGTTCTACCATATGACCAGAGACATACCACTGCTTTCCTGACATCTACGGGTGCATTACCCGCCTTGAGGACCTGTTGCGTATGAAAAGACGACGTAAGAGGAAACGAAGTGAAAAGAATCAGTCCGGGCAAGTCCCTGCGCCGGCACCATAAATCCAAAAGAGGAAGGGAGGGTGGAATGAAGGGAGGGTGAAATTGAGGGAATGAGGGAAAGGCTCACCTTGAACAACAAAACCGTCTGATGTGGGTTCCGACTCCACAAAATCCGCAACGCCGGAAATTTCAACGTCAAGAGCACCATCTTTGAAATGATGTTGCTCTGTTGGATGTCATCCCCTATGTCCCCGGGGGCCTGCAACGAGAAGGACTTATCATCCTGGAATTCGATTAAGAGGGTCGCCACCTTGTAGTGTCTTAGCATGTTCTCAACCTGCCCATACAATCGCCCACTTCCGAAAGACCCGAACAAATCAGAGACTGACTTCCGCTCAATCACTATCTCGGGGGTGAGGACAAAGTCTCCGATGGTGAGAGTGAGGGGGAGGATGGTCATTCCTCCGTTGTGGAGGAGGTTGGGAAGGGAGGAGCGAAATTCGCGGATATCCACGACGACTCTAAGGCAGGAGGAGGAAGAGGAAGAAGGGAGGGAGGAGGCGTCGCGAGTGACCAGACGGGTGTCGGCGACAAGTTTGTCAATGTAGGAGCCGGGGGTGGGGAGGGGGGTCTCGTATAGACTAGTTGGCATGACCATGTGCTTCTTCTCTTGAACCAGGCGTTCAAAGGCCTCCTTCTCACGGGTCAGCGCGGAGAGGTAGCGTTGTTCTTCCACCGATTTCTCGTACACTATAAAATACACCTTCAGTGTCTCGGACATGGGGCGACGGGCTTGGTGCACCTCCACTTCCCGCACAAATTGAGCGTCAGGATCGTACAACACCACCGCGTCCGGGGAGACCTCATCCAACACATTCATATTGGTATACGCCTGTCCATACGTGATAATAAATACCTGCCCCCACTTCCCTTGTCCTCCCTCCTTCCTTCCCTCACCATCCTTGCCTTCGTCACCGCTGCTACTGCTGCTGCTGTTGCTGCTTCCACCCATGCGATCAAACAGGTCTTGAGCCATGTTGTACTTATTCTTCTCCCCCCCCCCCTTTCCTTGCCATGCACGCTTCCGCTTTTGCAGGACCTTGCCCTTCCCCTTCCCGATAGTGATAGTAGCAGCAGCAGTTTCTTCTCGTCCTCCTCCCCGTCTCAGTCCCCTCCCACCCTTGCGGGCCTTCCCTCCTCCTCGCCCGCCTTTTGCGGTGGCAGCAGCAGCAGCAGCAGCAGCAGCAGCAGCAGCTTTCTTCACTTTTGCAGCAACCGCTACTGGAGGCCCCACCTGCTTTTGCTTCCGCTCATTACCCTTCTCGTCATTGCAGTTCTCCTCCCCCTCCTCGCCCTCGTCCTCCTCGTCCCATGAGCCATCATCCTCTTCCCACCCACCCACATCATCAAATCCTCCTCCTTCCTCCTTGCACTCCTCCTCCTCCTCCTCCTCCTCCTCCTCCTCTCCGATTCCCAATTTCTTTCCCTCCAATTTTGTGGTTATCTGTTGGAGCATTTTCGCCTTATTCGGTCTTGCCTCCCCCCCTTCCTTTTTTTCCTCCTTCATCATTCGCTCTAGTTCTTGCATCAGCAACTGTCGTTCCTGAAGCGCCAACGACGCCTTCCCTGAGAGAGCTCCTCCGTCTCCTCTTTCCATCTCTCCCCCTCCTCCTTCTCCTCCTCTATTACCACCTCGGGTGTACTTCCCTTTGCCCTTCCATTTGCCACTTTTACCACCACGACCACGACCAGCAGTAGCAGCAGCAACAGCAGCAGCAGCAGAGTAAGAATTGGATGATGATGAGGAGGATGATGATGAGGAGTGAAGGTAAGGGAATCTCTGCTCAAGGTGGTGCTTGAATCGTGACATCAACAGGGCACGGCCACCGCGACGGAGATACGTCCACAGGCTGTTGCAGGTGTGTTGGTCACGAACAAGGACAAGGACTTTGGGCCGAGAGGGAGGGAGGGGGGAGGAGGAGGAAGAGGAGAAAGGGGGAGGGTGGGGGGCGTCGACCTCGTCTTCTGTTTCCTCCTCGTCATCGTTGCGATGCTTGGAGAGTAACGGAGAGGAAGGAGAGGAAGAGGAAAAAGAAGAAGCCTTCCTCTTTTTCTCCTTTCTCTCCTCCTTCTCCTTCCTCTTCTCCTTCTCCTCCCTCTCCTCCTTCTTTTTCTTCACTAAAGCCAGCTTCATCTCATGATCCTGCTGTATCTCAGTCAACACATCTCTCAAAAGTTTCCATTTCGGGTTCTCCTCCAAAATCACCTCCAATTTCAGACCCCCCTCCTTTCCTTCCTCCTTCCCCCCTCCCTTCCCTTTTCTCTGCCGTTGCTCCCGCAGTCGATACGCGCGAGACTTGGCATGATGAAACATCCGATTCGCCGCCTCTGAAGACAACCAATCACTCGGGCACTTCTGAATCAGATTCCCTTTTTGGATGTCCAACAAGTATTGATAAAAAGTAACGGCATCATACCTCAAGAGCACATCGAGGAGATGTCGGAGCCCTCCCAAATCCGCAACCAACTGCTTAGTCTTCGCACTGATCGTGTGCCATTCCGGGTCAAGCTGCCGCCTCAGCTGTGTATGAAACGAACGAAATATGCCATTGTCCAATTTGAGTTCTAGCGAGGCCGCATCTACCGTGGTAGTTCGTCGGAGTTCCTTAAGGCAACCATCCATGGCTACTAATACTGCTTGTTGAATTGCTGTCATAGAAGGGGTCAAGGCCTGGGCCATTTCAATCACCTCTGGTTCGTGTCGACACAGAAATTCCTTCACTGCAACGTGGTATCGCGGCCAGAGATAGACCCGACGGAGGTAGCAATACTTGAGAACGCGTTCGAGTCGGCCGAAGCCTTGGAGGAGGAGTTCTGGCTCGTCGGAAAAGGCCTTGAGAAAACCGGTGCGGTTTCGTTGACGATACACTCGGATGATGAATGCCTCTGTGGACACGTCCGTTATACGATGCGCGTTGTTGACAACCATCCCACGGATGCGGCTAACGTCCAACCGCTCAGCCAGGAGGTCAACGATGAGAATGCGGGAAGTGACTAGGAAGACCCCGCCTTGCTTGTAGAGATTTTGACGGTCCGCCGAGACTGTGTCGTTGGTAATGACCCGCGGGAGCTGCTCGGGCTTCATACCTTCCGCCAGCAGACCTCGGGTCAAGAGCTGGTTATCTGCCAGGGATGACATGTGGAGGCAGAGGACGCATGTGCCTGGGTCCATCTCGGCGTGCCGCCGGAGGAAACGAGCAATGAGACGTTGCTTCCCCAGACCCCGCGCCATGACCAACAGGCCATCCTCGTCCAGCAGGTCCTCGAATGCCGCGTCCAGATAATCGGCCGACATGCCTGTGGGGTGTGCATGTGTATGTGGTGCATTAGAAGCCCGAAGGTGATAAAAGAAATGAGTCTCCTGGTTGCATTCTGCTGCTCTTCGTCGTTCGTCGCATGGCTATGTAATGCACGTACGTTCCACGGTATACGTCACCAACTATCCCAGGCATCATGTTATGGGCTGTAGCCAAGGGCATTGATATAGCCAAATGGTACCCCTTTCATCTTTTGTAGACCCAAAGGGAAAACCGGGGTTGCTCCGTTGTACGTGCTGGTCTACTGAGACGGGAGCATGGGGGACATGCGGCAAAAAATTGACCCGAGATCACCGAGCCACAGGTCCACATGGTCATCATTTGGTGTGCTTTTACGCTTGTTCATCATAAATTGCTTCTATACACGCTCGTATGTTCATCCCACCACCAGATGATTCCAAAACGCGTGCGTTTCCATCTCGGACGCTGCGATTTTCATCACATCATCCAACACCAGCTTCAGCTTCTGCTTTTTCGCCCCCACCCCCAACCCCCACATGCCAATCAACTGCACCAACAATTGTCGATCTTCTCTCGAAACACTTTCTTCTCGCAGCACCTGATAATCAAACACAGCCGCTTCAACCCACCCCGCTACTACTGACTCTCCCTGCTGCTGCTGCTGCTGCTGCTGATCCCCGCTCCCTCCAGCTGCAGCAGCAGCAGCTACCGGCCATGCCTGCAACAAGACGAAGAACAGCTCAAAATAATTTGACCATAACGTAGATAGGACTCCGCCAGCCAAGGTACCAAGTGTACGTATCACGAGGCAAGTACCCTGACTTTCATGGAAGGTAGGTGGGGAGGACGTAGCCTTCACCTGGATGTTCCTGCATTATCTTGAATAGATCCTTAAGCAGCCTCGACACACCCCTTGTCACCTCTTTCTCCTCCATCGTAACCTCCAAACAGGCCGACGCCAAGTCAATCACCGTTGGTAGGGCAGGGGACATCAAAAACACTTGCCTCCGAAAAGGGAGAAGCCGCAGACTCATATCAAAAAACGCTCTCACCAATTCCGGGATCTCCTGCGGTGGGTGTCCGGCCCGAGTATAATTAAATGTTCTATTTGCCATGGTCATAAACAAGTCCGGAAAGACACAATCATCGCTGCTACCTTTGCTGCCACCAACCCCGCTCTTTCCTCCCTCCCTCCTTCTGTCCATTCCTGGAAACATTTCAACGACATGTCCAACCGTCTCCAAGGCCCCCTCGTCCAGTCTTTCAAAAAACAAATCCACATTTCCCCTCAACAACTCACCCAACAGCGGCTCAAACACTCTCCGTAACCCAACCACTAAATAACGATACAGCGGGAACAACTCGTCAAAAATCGCCCTTCCCCCTTCCCTCCCTCCCTCCCACCCCTCCTCCTTCTCTCAGCGCCCTTCTTCCCACTTCGGCAGCATGACCCAGCGATGGCCATGCCTCTCTCACCAGGTCCTCCGCGATAAAAGATGTCTCCTCTTCTGTCTTTCTATCCAAAAATCTCACCACCTGCCCAAACATTCGCAACCCCTCCCCCACCCTCTTCCTCCCTCCCTCCATCCCTCTCCAAGGCGGGCAAAGGATCCTTGATGTGTCTCTTCCGAATATTTCTTGCGAATTGTTCTAGAAGGTATTTGGTGTGCTCACCTTGTTCTACGGATAGGATCGTTCTAACGATGGATTCAATGAGTAGGAGTTTCGCAGCCATCTCACACTTCCCCTCCTCCGCATGTCTGATCCCAGTCAGGATTAAATCAGTGGTCTGGAGCGAGGATGGGGGAGGGAAGGAGGGAGGGCGCCGATGCAGATGGAGCGGAAGGCCATAGCTTGCTTGTCGGTGTCGGGGCGAGAGAGACAAGGAATGAGGAGGAGCGCGGGACCGTGGAGGAGTGACGGGAGGGAGGAAGGTGAGGAGGAGCGAACGGGGCCAGAGTTAAAATTGTTGTTGGTGTTGTGAATGCAGACAGATAAAGGATAGGGAGGGGTTGATAGGTGCCCAGGAGATGGTGGAGGGCACGGAGGATGAGGGGGTGATCGGTGTTGGCTACGCTGGGAATGGAAAGATTATGCTGAAGAATATTAAGAAGAAAATGTGTGGTTGCGGTTGCTGATGAATTCCCATCCTCCTTTTGCTGCTGCTGCTGCTGCTGCTGCTGCTGTGAACCTTGCCAGAGCTGCTCGAAAATTGCACCCGCAAAATCGCGTAGCACGACTCGAGCACCGTCTTGAGGGCATCTCCTTCCCTGTACCCGACAAAGTCTTCCTCTTCCAAGTTCAACGCGTCCTCCCAAGAGGTGAAACGGGAGGGGTAGGCTAACCTTTCCACCAACGGCAACCAGCTGCAGACATAAATGTTCTCTCAAGAGAGGATCGCGTTCAACAACAGGTACCTCCATCAAAACCTCCCAGAACTCCAACGCCAACGTCGAAACGTGCACGTTTTAACAACCCGCCATCCCTAGCATCAACTCCACCATCTGCATGTTCAAGCCTCGTCCCAATACCTCCGCTTCCCGCGTGCACAACTCGGCCACAAACGAAGCAAACGCATGAAATAATAACTCGTCCTGTCCTTTCATCACCGAGCTTACTCCCACCAAGACGGCTTCGTATAATCGCTGTACAACCACCGCTCGCTCTGGTGGAAGAGGATAACATCTACCAACCGCACCAACAACTTACAAGCTACCGCACGCACTCCCGACTCTCTCCCCTCACTTTTCCCCTCCCTTCCCCCTTCACCCGCAAGCAACCCCAACAGCCCCCCGAACAACCCTGGGGCCTCCTGTACCAGTGTCGTGAGCGTCAACCCTCCTTCCCTCCCTCTCTCCCTCCCTCCCTCGCTCCACCCTGCTCCACCCATGCCTCAAGCGTCTCCAATGCCAATTGCCCTACGTCACTCATTCGCTGCAACACAAGTAACTCCACCACTCTTACAACTTGTGGCCTTACCTGCCGCAATGTCTCTGTAGCTCCTTTCGTCGACCACGAGACATATCCACACGGCCCACTTCTTCAGGTAATGCTCGAATGAGACAGAGGCCGATCGTGAGGGAAGTTGCGGGAGAGGAAGGGACATCGGCGTTGCCGCCTAGGAAGTTAAACGCTTCGTTCACGAGGAGAGTGATCCCACAGAAAGAGCTTCTAGGGGTGCTCTTGACGGCGAGTGTGGTGAGCGTGTGGCAAACCCGGAAGAGGACAAGGCGGTGCTCGTGTTCCCCGTGTAGATTTGGTTGCTGGTGCTGGAGGAACCTCAGCAAATTTTCCATAAGAGCAGTACTCTGCCCTGGCTCCTGCGAGATCTCCGCCCAGTCACGCGTGGCCTTGGTGCGTAGAACATTTGCCGCGAAGTATTGGACCTCGAGAGGAGGGGCGGAGGTCGACGCAGGGGGGAGGAGCAAGGCCATGACCACGCCCCATGCCTGCTGAGTTTCTTGGTATAAGATGAGTGCACGGTTCGCCTGCTCTCGCAGGGCCGGATCGTGAGTTCCGTAGAGGGTGATGATGACATTTTGCACATCGTAGATTAGGGTTTCACGGCAATACAGGGCGGTATTGGTGGGCGGCGGCAGGCGGTATCATGTCTTGGCCACGAAGGTTCAGATGTAATAGACGCGTGAGAAGCCTGTGATTTGGAGTTATGCGATGTAAGATCTTAACATGGGGTTAACTGATAGACAAATAAAAAAGAGGCTGGGAGGCTGAATTTGAACCGACGAGTGACTCTCGGAGGAGCGACGCCCATGTGACAGGGGGAGGTCGTCTTGCAGCGTGCTCTGCATTCACTAAGCGCTGCCGCTGCACCACGACAATGCACACTCAAAGGGCCATGTGCCAATGCTGCATTATAATTGTCGCGGAGTTTCTATGTTTGAGTCTTGGGGCGTTGCGACATTATCAAGCGAGTGAGGCGTTTGAGCAGCCCGTGCAACGACTCTTTATCAGTCTGCATCATTACATGCTCATCAACCTGACGCTCACACACTCCCCCATCATCACAAGGACCATCAATTACGAATAGATCGTCATCACGGATTACTGCTCTGGGCCTTGAGGGGTCTCCTGCCTGCGTTGAGAAGGCGAGGGAGAGGGGAAGGCGCATCATCGACAGCAGCAGCCGGCGCATAGCGAGGGCATTCCTACCCACCAGCAGCCATGCTCCAATCAGTGGAGGCCTCACGCCTTTCGGTGATCGAGGTGCTGGACAAACATAAGGTAGATGCGGCCACGGGCTTGAGCTCCGAGGAGGTGGGCGCGCGCATGCGGATCCACGGGGCGAACGAAATGGAGGAAGGGGAGCAAGAGACCCTCTGCCAAAAATACATGGACCAGCTCAAGGAACCCCTTATCGTCATGTTACTCTGCTCTGCCTTGGTCAGCGCGTTGATGCAGCAGTACGATGACGCCTTGTCCATTGCCGCGGCCGTTTTGATCGTCTCCACCGTGGCGTTCATCCAAGAATACCGATCTGAGAAGTCATTGGAAGCACTCAATAAGCTCGTCCCTCCCAAATGCCACGTTCTGCGCGATGGCCGCGTAGTTAACATCATGGCCCGAGAGCTAGTTCCTGGCGACATTGTCCAGATTGGGATCGGGGATCGTGTGCCTGCCGACTGCCGTGTCTTGTCCTGCACGGATTTATTGGTGGATGAATCGAGCTTGACAGGCGAGGCTCTGCCGGCAGAAAAAACAGCCGCCTTGCTGTTGTTCAACGAATTGGGGAGCACCAAGAATACCTCTAGTTTAAGAAGCAGTGGGAGTGGCTTGTTACTCCCTAATACAGGTGGTACTGCTGCTAAACTGGCGACTTCAGCGGGAGCAGTTGGAGCACCTGGCGCCAGCTTGGGAACGAGCATGAGCGGAATAGATTCAAAGCATCTTTCCCTCCAGCAGCAGCAGCAACAACAGCATCAACAGCAAGAAATTCCGATCGCCGAGCGGACGAACATGATCTTTCTGGGGACTTTGGTGTGCAACGGCCACGGGAAAGCTGTGGTGGTCGGCACAGGCATGAAGAGTGAATTCGGAAAAACCTTTGAAGAAATGCGAGACATGGAAAATCGGCGCACCCCCCTCCAGGCCAAGATGGATGCATTGGCGAAGCAGATTTCAATCGTTTCCTTCGGGGTCATCCTAGTCATTGGCCTTCTGGGTCTGGTCCAGGGCAAAGGTCTGTTGAGCATGTTCCAAATAGGGGTTAGTTTGGCCGTGGCGGCGATACCGGAAGGGTTACCCATTTGCGTGACGGTCACGCTGGCGCTGGGTGTGATGCGGATGGCGAAACGTAATGCGATCATTAAGAAGCTGCCGTCGGTGGAGGCCCTGGGGTGTGCGACTGTCGTGTGTGTTGACAAGACAGGCACGTTGACCCAGAACCAGATGACCGTCCAGGAGGTGTTTTGCTTGGGGTTGAAAGGAGGACGAGGGATGGAAGGAGGGGAGGGGGTGAGGTTTACAGGGGTTGGATATGGTGTGAATGGGTGTAGGGTGACATTGAATGGCGGGATGCTGGCGCCTCGGTCGGTGACGCCCGTGGTGGCGTTGCTTGAGGCCGGGTGTATGTGTAATAATGCTCACTTGGAGGAGGAGGAGGAGGAGGAGGAGGGAGCAGCAGTAATCGGGTGGTGATGAGAGGACAGCCTACGGAAGCAGCTTTGTTGGTGGCTGCGGCGAAATTCGGGGTGGACGACCCGCGGGGGAATCATGAGAGAGTGTCTGAGATGGCATTCAGCTCCGAGAGAAAGTACATGGAGGTTGTGGTATCTCGGCAGGGTGGGAAAGAGGGAAAGAGGTGGGGAGGGAGGGAGGAAATTGTTTATGTGAAGGGGATTCTGGAGGTGATATTGCCCAAGTGCCAAACATATGTTGGTAGCAGTGGTGGGGGGCTGCGGCAGCAGCAGCAGCAGCAGGTTTTGGAGGAGCTGAAGGAGGAGGACCGCATGCTCGTAGTGCAGAAAGCGGCGAACATGGCACGGCAGGGACTTAGGGTGCTAGCCGTGGCCTGGGGGGTGGATCGGGAGAAGCTGACATTTGGAGGCTTAATTGGGATGCTTGATCCACCCCGACCGGGGGTGAGGGCTTCGATCGCCGTGATGCGCCAGAGCAAAATCCGCGTTGCGATGATCACGGGCGATGCCAAGGAAACCGCGGAGAGCATTGCTGCGGAGCTGGGTTTTTATGAAAAGGGCGTGGATGAAGCGCTTTCGGGACCAGAAATGGAGTACATGAGCGCAGCTCAGCTGGAGAGTGTGATCAAGCGGGTGGCCGTTTTCTATCGGACGAGCCCAAGGCATAAACTGGCAATAGTGCGGGCGTTGCAGGCAGTGGGGGAGGTGGTGGCTATGACGGGGGATGGGGTGAATGATGCCGCCGCGCTGAAACAGAGCGATATAGGCGTAGCGATGGGTCGGAGTGGAACTGACGTGGCGAAGGAGGCAGCCGATATGATCATGGTTGACGATAATTTCAACACAATCACGTATGCGGTGGAGGAGGGGAAGTCGATTTTTTATAATATAAAAAATTTCCTGACTTTCCAATTGTCGACCTCCGTGGCGGCTTTGACGATAGTGGCGCTGGCGACACTGATGGGGTTGGACTGTCCTTTGAATGCCATGCAGATTCTGTGGATCAACATTATCATGGACGGACCGCCTGCGCAGAGTCTGGGGGTAGAGCCTGTAGACCCCGTGGTGATGCGGCGACCGCCACGGAGGGCGAATGAAGCGATTTTGGACCGGGCGTTGGGGATTCGGGTGTTAAGTAATGCGGCGTTGATTACGGTGGGAACTTTGTATGTGTATTGGAAGGAGATGGGCCATGACGGGATTGTGAGTAAGCGAGATACCACCATGACGTTCACGACATTCGTAGTCTTCGACATGTTCAATGCCTTGTGTTGCCGGCATGCGGAGAAACCTGTTTTCAACCTGCCGTTTTTTTCAAACAAGCCGTTTCTGGTCGCGGTGGGGGGGTCGATGGTTGGGCAGTTTTTGGTGATATACTTCCCGCCGCTGCAGGAGGTGTTCCAAACGGAGGCGTTGAGTTTTTGGGATTTGTGCTATATCTCTGCCTTGGCGAGTTCGTTGTTGCTGCTGGACACGCTGCGGAAGGTTTTCTTCAGACCGCAGCAGCCGACGGGGGGGGAGTATCCTTACAGCCATTTTTCCTTTGCCTTGACCGATGCCTGGCACAAGCTGGTGGCCAGGATGCAGTGGAGTGGTGGGGCACGCCGGAAGAAGGGGGGGGGGGGAGGGGCGGTGGGGGGGAGTAGTGGAGCGGGGACGCTTGGGGTCGGGGGGGGGGGAGGGGGAGGGAGTAATGACAGGAGTGGGTTGGTGATGGGGGGTGAGGAAGAGGAGGCGATGATCGTATAGAGATTGTAGTTTGGAAGCAGCGAGGGAGGAAGGCGGGGAGCAAAACAAGGGCTTCAGGAGGAAGGAGGGGATGGTGACTCTGGTACTTGCATGTTTGTTTGTGTCAGTTTGTGTGTCAGTTTGTGTGTCTGTGTCTATGTGTCTGTGTCTCATGTGTCTAAATATATATATATATGTGTGTGTGTGTGTGTATGTGTATGTGTGTGTGTTGTGTGTGTGTGCAAGAGAGAGTTTTCGCATGTTAAAAATGTGTGCGCAAGGATATGCCTGTACCATCAGAGACAAGTGGAGTGTCCCCCATTCCCTCACATAGATATTTTTAAAATGTAGAACACGAGTACCAGAAATAGAGGAATGCACGAAAAAGCCCAAATCAAGCAAGGGACATAAAAAGAAAGGGGGCCGAAGCAAAAAATGTTTCCCCATAGCCTTCGGACACATGAAAAGAGAAGGATTACATCCAAAAACGAAACCGAATGCGTAGGATAGGAAGAACAGAAGAGGGGCAAAGACGAAAAAATCAGGACGCTGCGACGACATGAGAGACAGTGCTTATGCCAGTATCGGTGCCTGATGGTATGAGTTCTTTCTCTCTTTTCGTTCTTGGTCGTCCTGTGTGGTTTTTTGGTTTTTCTTTCTTGCACGAAGGCTCCAAACAGGCCACCAAGGATACAACTAGTGGCATCACATATCATTGTTGCTTACGCACTTAAGCTGTGTGTATGAGTACTCTTCCATTTTCCACCGGTCAGTGAACGTTTGTCCTGGTCATGGCGCCTACCGATATGGGGATGAGTTCAAATAGCACACTCTCGAGACTCAAAACTTGTTTCTCTACTTTCTTCACCTTTCCCCACGATAAAAAGTAACACCTTCAATTTTATTCTCTCTGTCTCTTTTACTCTCATCTCTGTCTGTGTCTCTCGTCATCCCCATCTCTCTCAATCACTCTCCTTCCTGTCTCGGTCTCTGTCTCTGCCTCTGCTCCTCCTCCTCTTTCCTCCGTCTTCATATTTTACCCACATAAGCTTCAACGTTTATTACCTCTTACAACAAGCAATGAGAAAAAGGGGCGAGAGACATGCGCCCCAAGCATATATATATATAGTGCATGCAAGATAAGAACAAGCCAAGCCATGGCATGTATTCTACAATATTCAAATCCCTCTCACTAACCTCTTACTCCCTTCTCTTTCCGATGTCGCTTTGTACCTCATTCCTTAGCTCACTTACAATAATGTTGATGGTGGTGTGCAGCACTTCTTATTGGATGAAAAACAATTTTGCGTTGGGCCCGGGGATAATTTGCTCTCTTTTCAATGTCATCTATCTCAAATCTGACTCGTTGGCCCCTCTGACTCGTTGGCCCCTCCGACTCGTTGGCCCCTCCCTCTCATCGGCAACATTACAAAAATGTACTGGACACACATTACATGTTTTCAAAGCCGATGAACCCCTCCCCCCCCCCCTTCCCCCCAACACAAGACACATAAATCAGCAGAACTTTATTCTTGGATGTCGTCGTTGGAAGAGCCCGTTGTTACTGCATCCACCATCAAGATCTAATCGTACAAGACTCAAAAACAAACAAACACCATCTTCTTGGATCATAATTCAAAACAAGGGGATAAGGGATAAGCTTTGGTCTGCCTTCCTTCCCTCGCTCACTCTCCTCCTTTCTCCGTCCGGCCCTTCGTCGTTTAACTGCTTTCATGACTTGCATACAAAGCAGCTTCGTCCATGTCTGTCTTTCCCCTCCTTTCCTCCTCCTCCTCTTCCTCTATCTCTTCCATTCCTCTTAGGGTTCTTTTTCCCTTTCAGCCTTGGCAAACAACGCTGCTGCTGCTTTCCCCCTCTTCTTCTTTTCTCTGCCTTGTTGTCCCATGGCGACAATCAGGCAACTCATGCGTCAATCGTCTTGCTCATCCTCGCAAGCATCATCATCACCATCATCATCTTCGTCGTCCGAACTGGTCACCAGTGAGTCAACTTCCTCCCGCATTCCTTCCCCCCTCCTCCTACGCTCCTTCTCGTTCTCTTTTTCGTCATCTTTCAGCAGCTGCAATCGCTGTTGCTGCCCATTGTCTTGCTGTTGCTGCCGCTGCTGTTGCTGCTGCTGCCGCTGCACCTGAACTTGGCGCATATGCTGATCTTGCTGCTGCTGCTGCTGCTGCTGCTGCTGCGCCATCCCTACATCTCCCTGCTGCTGCCGGTTGAAGTGCTGATGCGGGTGTTGCTGCAATTCACCGTATGTTGCCACATACACGTCCAGCCTCGCCTTAAGCGCACGATTATGGTTGCGGAGGGCTTGGACTTCTCCTTCCAACTGCTCCATCATGTCCCTCTTCCTTTTACGTGACCTTGCTGCGGACTCCCTGTTTTTCAACATGCGCAACTCCTTCTTGGTCATCGTGGCTTTCTGTTCCTCCGTGGCCTCAAACTCCACCGAGCAAACGCTGCTGTTGCTGCTCATGTTGTTGCTGTTGTTGCTGGGGGTGTGGAAGGACAGAAGACTATAACTGTCCATCACGGCGGCAGCAGAAAGGCTGTTCAACCCGCTACTGAAGCTGCTATTAAATTTGTTATGGTTGTTGCTGCTGTTGCTGTTGCTGACTGCGGCAAAGGAAACAGGAGCAGAAGCAGGGACAGAGGAGGGGGAGGAGGAGGAGGAGGAGGAAAGGAATGAGCCAACTTTTGGTAGCATTCCTACAAGTGATTCTGTCGACGTGTTGGGACTGCTGCTGCTGCTGCTGCTGCTGCTGCTGCTGCTGCTGCTAGAGCCCTTGACCTTGCCGTTGCTGCGTCTCTTTGTGGAAGCCGCCGCAGTAGGTGCACGGTTAGAAAAATGCGAGGCAGGCCCAGACTGAGAGGCTGGAAAAGGTCCAAATGGAGAAGAGCCGTAAGAAGGCACAGCAGCAGTAGTGGTAGCAGCAGAAGTGGCAGGGGCAGTGACAGGAACCTCGCGCTTGACGACGATGTACTCGGAAGCAGCAGCCGCATTGGCTAAAGCTGCGACTGCCTTGCCCTCCTTGACCTCCCGGTTCTTTTGCTCTTGAGACATGCGCATCATTTTTTCCATCCGGGAACGGGGCTTGTAGGAAGAGGCAGGGTTACAGGAAGAAGACGAGGAGGAGGAAGAGGACGAGTAGCAGGAAGAAGAGGCGGAGGACAAGGAGCTGGAGGAAGGGCTACGGCTGCCCTCCGACAGAGAATCGTCGTCCGTGCGACAGTCCTTACTGCTGCTGCTGCTGCTGATGCTGTTGTGACTGAAAGAAGGCTTGAGAGGATGGGGGTTTGCCTGCACTAACGGAAAGGAGGGGCTGGTGGTGCAGGCGCCCCCATTTAGTCCCCCTTTGGATTCTCCTCGAAGATCGGCCGAGGAAGCCGTTACGTGTGTGGACATGGTGAGAGTCTTGGCTGTGCGTGGAGGGGGAGGGAGAGAGAGGGCCGGGGGGGGAAGGTGAGGGTTAGCCCAAACGTTGCGGTGCGTGATAACATGAGTAGATGTTCGCTCTCTCAGGCGAAATAGGGTCTTTCGTGTTTTTCAGGGGTACGATGGTACGCTCCATATGACGGCTAGAATTATCTACTGGCGCATGTAGTATGAGCTAACGTGCATACACACAAGTACATCCTTTCTAAGCTTAGGCGAGCATGATGATGCTCCCCCGTTTATAAGAGCATTTTGGCGGCCCTCAGCCACAGCCCACCAAAGGCACGTCACCTAGTCAATGGCTCGCCGTGCGCGTACCTTAGGTATGGTCGTTTACGCCAATGAAGCGGCGCGCTCTTTCTTGAAAGCTAAGTAGATGTGGGAGGGCGCTACGGCGAGGCCAACGAGCTGGCTATCTGTATACGTGAGAGGGGATACGTGGGTATGAGAGTGAAAGGGTGCTCAATCATGGCCACAGCCCTTGGAGTATGCGGTCTGAAACACTGTTCACGCATGCTCCAGGTCTCGTCCGCGTAAAAGGGAGGCGTTCATGAAGTCACGACAAGTCTCGAGCAGGCGGCGGCCACCTCCTGCTCCTCGCGTGCCGTGGCGAGCATCGTGTGCTGGCGGGGCAGAAGGCGCACTGCTAAATCCATGCCAAGCAAACCAAACAACAAAAATAGGCGTTAGTTCATATCAGACCATAAAGGGGGGTCTGGGGAGGGTCGCGGTCGTTTTTGGAGTCACCGTGTGGTTGAGGGGGGTCATCTGGGTATCACTCTTGTCGGAACAAAATGTGGGTGATGTGGCGTTGGAAAGCTTCGTCATCCGTCCTGGGGTCGGGACGTGTGACGGCACGGAGGATGACGGCCTGGAGGAGGGTGAGACTATCCACCCACCTATACCTATATTCTTTCCTTTTGAGCCTTCTATGACATATTCATGACATATTCATGCGTTGCCTACTGAGTTTGAGAAGATGGTGTCTATTTGCATGTTGGGCATGGGATGGGTGTGGGGCGGTGGGCTTGGCGAATATGATCGCACGAAAAACAGCAGGATTGTACCAGGCCATTCACCCTCATGAAAAATGACAAATCAAGAACCGAGGCATACAAAAGCAACATACTTTATATTTCATCATCCACATTATGTCGCAATTTTGCTGAGGTCACCTGGAGACCAATGAGTGATTGGAAGATGAAGATCTTGCTTCATCATCATTTTTAAAATCAATGGTTCTATTTGGTAAGGCCCAAAGATTGCTTTACATCCAGTCATTCTGAAAACCAGACACACGCGGGTGGGATGGACACAGACAGACGGCATGCGGCAATATTAGCGGTACGCAGGGGTAAAACAATCAATGAAAGTCAATCTTGTGACTAGCAGGAGGAAAAATGCGCCCTCGGACAAGAAAGGTTTTCATTTCCTTCGATTCCTAGCAGTTTCCGCTGGCCTTCTTGATTATCATTCATTGTGCGCATGAGGTCGTATGATTTATTCAAAGTAAATTAGCCAGTACCACACAACAGAATACGGTGCAGCGGCTCCTAACAGCAAGCTCTGTCCGCCCCTTGTCAGAAATCTCCCCCTGCTCTTTCCAGTACAACGCCTGAGTCATGTCCTGCTCCTATCCACTTCACCCATTTCTACGCGTGGCCATTGTCGCAGCCTTCGTCATCTCATCCACACAAGCCTTTCTCTCGTCCACTAAGCCAAAGGTGTCTTCTACGTTGCGCACAACTTCGCTACTGGCCTCCACATCGTCCACCACCTCGTCCACCACCTCGCCTCCTTCCCCTCCTCCTCAATCGGAGACTCTCGCCCTCACCACATTCGCAGACGCGAACCAGCAGCGTAATGAGCTGAAGGTCGCCTTGTTTCGGAGCCTGGGACAGCAGCCACCAAGCACCAGTTCATTTGGTGATGACGACGAGGGTCTTGACCGAGTCCTGGTTTGCCCCTTAACCCTGAAGCCCGTGCGCCGCGTCGTCCGTCTAGCGGGCCCTTTTGGGCAGATCGCGAACATGGTTAGCTCGTCTGGAACCAAATATCCTGCGAATGATGTATACATTGATTTGGTCCCACAAGATGAACGGAATCAGATCCCTTTCTTCTCCCCCACTGCTATGGTCACCCAAGAGCTGTTTCGTTCCCCGCTCACGTCCTTCTTGTACGAACGTGGATGGAGGGATAATTTCAAGACTGCGGGGTTCCCAGGGATTGACACAGAGTTTATCGACCTGGAGAAATTCATGTCTCCGCTCTTGCTATCTCCTGCGACCGTTGAGGCACCTCGCCAACCGCAGCAGCAGCAGCAGAAGATAAGGATGACAAGCACGACGATCGTGGACTTGAGCTGTGGGAGTGGATTGATGGCCCGTCGGTTGGTTCGTTCCAAGAAATGGGACAGAGTGATTGCCGCGGATTTCAGTGAGAGTATGCTGCGAGAAACACGGCGCCGATTCGAGGAGGAGAAGTTGGCAGTACCGGAGCTAGTGCGTGTTGATGCATCGAGGCTCCCATTTCAGACTGACAGTGTGGATGGGATCCATGCGGGAGCGGCGTTGCACTGTTGGCCTAGGCTGGAGGAAAGCTTGAGGGAGTGCTTTAGGGTGTTGAAGCCGGGTGGGAGGATGTACGCGTCGACGTTTGAGGTCAACGAGAGGTTGCGGAGCAATACGTTTCGGTTTTTCCAGTTGGAAGAGCTGAGAAAGTTGTTTGTCATGAGTGGGTTTGGAGAGGTGGAAGTGCGGAGGGAGGGGACTGCTTGTTTGATAGTCAAGGCTGTAAAGAAGGGGTAGCATAAGGTGTACGGAGAAGGAGCAGCACAAAGAGAAGTGACGAATATAGGTGGGATAATGTAAACAGGCACTAACACGCGCGCGTCCGATTCTCCCCTCTAGCCATTACTCACCCTAGTGCTTTCTTGCAGGAGAAGATATACAGTGGAGTCTCCAAATTGTTTAAAAGAACTAGTGAAGCACATGGGCACATTTCTCAAGATACTTTGCTATGTTACCTTTGGCACTCGTCACACGAAGAGATCAATTTGTCGACAGCCACCATCGCAAAATCATTACCTTTGATTCCCTCCCTTCCTCCTTCGTTTTCTCTCAATTTCAATTGCGCTGACACATCTCCTCTACTATCCTCGTCCGCAACGCCAACTTCTCCACTCGCAAGGCCTCCAACTTCTCCAGACTGTAATTCATACCACCCGTCGAAGTCGCGCTCCTTCCCTCCCTCTCTCCTGGAGTTGGACTTCCTGGAGAAGAAGCGGTGGTAAGACTGCCGCACCAGGCTGCTGAAATACCACCTGTGGCCTGTTTACTTTCTGCAAATCCAGCTTCCCTCTCTCCTTCCCCTCCTCCTCCTCCTCCTCCTCCTCCTCCTCCTCCTCCCGTGCCAGCACTGGCGGCAACTGGCCATGCCGCGTGAGGTGGCTGCTCCTGCTGCTGATAGAGGTGATGGGGAAGGAGGGATTCTGGCGATGCAAGTAGAGGAGGCGGTGGATGTTGTGACAAAGAGTTATCCCGGGAGTAATGCTTCTGTCGTTGTTGGTGTGGGTGCTCGGTCGCCTGGAGATGGGTGCGAGAAGGAGGAGCAGGAGCAGATGATGGTAGTGAGGGCGACAATGATAGAGTTCCTGTCCTGCCGTACTCTGGTTTTAAGGTCATGGTGCTGGTGCTGGGCCGGGCAGGTATGATTGATGTACCTCCTCCTCCACCTCCTCCACCATCTCCTCCTGCAGGTGGTAATGGTGGTGCTCCCGTCCCGCGATACCCCCCCAATCCACCAACAGGCAAAGGTAAGCGAGCCTGTGCCAATGATGGGGGCGAATGCTGTGTTGCTTGGTGGTGGTGGTGGTGCTGCTGCTGCCATTGAAGTTGTGGTTGCTGTTGCTGTTCTTGCTGTTGCACGTTCTGATAGGCTCGCAAGGGGTCAGGGGTGCTAAAATAGTTGAACGATCGAACAGCCGCCGAAGTGGCCGCGGGGGAAATAGTGGTAGCATGCCCGATACTGATGGGAGAGCGGGCCGAGGAAGAAGAGCGGACTCTTGCGGTGCTGACACCAGCTGTAAGGTTCAGCTGTTGCTGCTCCAGGCGCTCGACTCTGCGGAGGACATGAAGGCGTTGACCTGATTGGAAAGCTACCGAGTCCTCAGCCTTGTTCAACCGCTCTTCGACCCTACTTTCCTCACATTGCACTTTGGCTTCTAAGGCGCGGATGTTACGGTTGGCACTGTCCAGGTGCCGACGAACTTCGGCATCGCGCACATCCAACTCCTTGACAATGTTACTTTCGAATGCTCTAACACGCTCTTCCAAAGCCAGCACCGCGGTTGTTGTCGTCGTCGTCAGCGGCGGCGTAGCCTCCTTCCTCTCCACCTCTATGTTACTCACTACACAGGCTAATTGCTGATGCTGTTCCTGCTGCTCATGGTGCTGCTGTTGGAGGGCACGACACCGCTCCTCTACCTTGGTGTCAAGCGCAGCATGATCCTGAAGCAGACGATCTCTCAGCCCAGCCACGTCCTTTTCCATTCGATGCAGCCTTCGCCCTTGCTGCTGCAACATGCTCTGCAGGTTATTCATAATAGTGGTGATTGAATCTTCCCCCCCTCCATTGGCCTTGTCCCCACTGCCAAGCACGTAGGTTTTGACTGCCTCCATTTCTTGGAGAATTCGGAGGACTACTTCTTCCTGATCTGCAAGCTTCATTTTGAGACGCTGATGCGCAGTCATCAAGGCCGTGCTATTGCCAGTACTGCGGGCACTTTTGCGGTTGTTGATGTTCTGCTCGTCTTCTTCCAGGATGGTATGTATGCGCTTGGCAAGCGAGGCTTTATTAACCCTTTGCTGGAGGGCCGCCGCTACTTCCTCCTGATCGGCCTTCCTCTCCACTGTACGGGCCAGTCGGGTCAAATCCGCTTGCATTCGCTCCACATGCAGCGTGACTTGGTGGATGTTGTCTTCTTTGTTGCTGCTGGCACTGTGGTCTTCTTGAAAGTGGTACCGGCGGTAGTGGCGCTGCTGTTGCTGCTCAACGTCCACTAAGCGAGACCCCATATCCTGAACACGGGCCTCAAGCCCTCGCAATTTCGGTGAAAACTCGGCTCGCAACGCCTCTACATGCCCTTCAAGCAGCGTGCGGACGGTGCGCATGGAGACGGCGCTTGTCTGGACTTGCTCTTGGAGGGCCGCCATTTCCAAGTTGTGACGGGTTTGCTGCTCGTAAAATTTGGCCATCTCATTCGCTTGTTGCTGTATGGCTTGTGTGAGACACTTGAAGGTGAGACGAACACTTTTTTGCAAGCCTGTATAGGGCCCCGTGCCTGCCAAGAGGTCGTCTAGTTTCACGTCCCGCAAGGAAAAGCTGCTGGAGCTGGTTGCCGTCGCTGCCATCATATTCCACAAGACGGCTTCGCGCCGGTCACGTCGCTTATTGTCTAAGTATTTTCCTGCTACGGCTGTGCCATGTGATTTTGTATGTAATTATTTTTGAGAGTTGGATGGGCTTGTAGGAGTTGGGCGCGTATACGACGACTGGGCGTCTGATGCTTTAAGAACCTTGGTATGCCACTGCTCCTTTCCCTCCACCGCCACCACTACCACATCCGAGTCACTCATTTGCACCCCTATCCATACCATAGGCCAGCACGTTCAGTGCTGCAGCTGACCAAACGCACGAGAGCTCGACCTCCCGTCCCCATCTCCCTCCATCCACCGAACGTGGAAATTCTCCGCCTGCGATCGACGACCTCCCAACCATGAGCTTATCTATATTTACGACAAACGGTACAACTGAAATTGAGCATAGCCAAAAGCTACACCCGTCGCTCGAGCATGTACGTTTGTGGGCGCTGCTCTCGGGAGAGGGAGTACAGGCCCGTCTCATCATCATGTCCCGTACTATTTTCTCCTCTACTTCAGGGCAAGGCCTACCTTGACGCATTGCCGTACATTGACGGGGAAATAGACCCTGAGATGCGGGAACACGTGGACAGGCTTATTTTGGAGGAGATGCAGAACCCTCGCTTCCCGACAAGGTAAGCAGGGTGAGGAAGGGAGAGGCTGGGACTGAACCTCATCAAAAGAGCTGACCGGAACCATTTACACCATAAACACATTCGTAGAAATTATTTGGCCGATCTTCCGGTGCCCCAGGTAACGTTTGAAAAGAGTTTATTCATTCGCACGGAACTGGAGCGCGTGGCGGCGGGCAAGCCAATGGCACCTTTTGATGAGTCGAGGTAAGACATGCGAAGGGCAGAGGCATGAAAGGATGCGCTCACCCAGCTGATAGTTGTCGCCCCTCTCTATCACTAGATATGCGGGCAAGAAACCGGATCCCCAGCTCCAGGGCGACCTGCAGGCTTGGCGGGCCGCGTTGAACAATCTCCGGGCGCAGCAAGAACACCTTGGCAACAGGTAATTATTGAGAAAACTACAGATGGATAGAGAGAAATGAACAGAAACAACAACACCACTCTTACGCGGTCCCTTTTCTATCGTATGACCAAGGGTGGTGAATATGGAGTTACTTCAATCCTTCGCCCCGGACGTGTGGCTACTGTACAACCGGGAGCTGGAAGCGTTCAAGGGACGACTGGACAAGGAGCTCGAGGGGCTGCGAAAAGAGGCGGAGCTGGTACGTTTCATGCAGTTGTGAAATAAAAGACTTGGATGATTGTCTCCATCTTTTAGCTAATTTCTCTCCTTCAAATGTGATAAATAGATCAACCTCAGCCGCAAGACGAAGCAAGACGAGCTGGCCCCTCGACTGGCTAACCTGACCCGGAAGCGAGACGAAACCATGTACACAAATCTGGAGCTACAAAAAGCATGTGCGATGCTTCGGAGCGAGATCAAACGACTCAAGGTAGAGGTGGATGCGCATGAGGAGCGGGCAGGCGTTGGACGGGAACAGGACGAGGGAGAGGAGGAGGAACACGAAGATTTGTAAAACATAACGCACATGACAAAGAAATCAAGAAGCAAACGAAATGCAATACATCAATATTGCTACGTTCAGTGATTTTTGTCTTTCTCCCTGTGTGAAATGCAGATAGACACACAAAGACATAAGATACAGTATGGGGTTCGCGCAAAATTATCCAAAAGAAAAAAAGTGGCTCAACAAAATAGCACGCCAACCACGCAAAGCCCGTCTTAGCTTAACCACGTCCCCTTTCCTTTTTTTTTCGACGGATCATCTGCGCTGCTATATGCCCTGACCTTCCATGTAAAATAGCATTGATTCTCCCTGTTCAATGCCTCATTATATGACAAGCAGGAGGATTTTATCGAGGCCACTCAGGCACAAGCTTTTTTTCGGCTGGTGGTCGGGCGGAGCTCATGGGTGCACGATGGCAGCCACGTTTTATCTGCTTCCTGCCTTATGCCCCTCCCCCTTCCTTGATTATAGTGCACCAAGCATCACCTTGTTCTGCTATTGACCTGACCAAGAAGAGGCTTTGGACTTAATGGCTGTGGTGCGCTAGGCTGTATCGACCGGGACCCTTAGAATCAGCCAAGAAGACGAGGCTCCTCGTACCGCCTCCGCTTTGCCAAGTCAAGTATATCTGAAACCAAACCCACTCTCACGCACCCCACCCCATTCCACCACCCACTACGCAGGTGGCTTTGGAGGAGGAGCCCGCTTGTTGTCCTTAGGGTTAAAGTGAAACGGGAGGCCCCCACGACAAGGAGGAAAGGAGAAAGAGCGTCGAGCCTTTTTCTTCCTTTTTGGCCTGTGTCCTAAGAGCCTCTTCTTTTCCCCTGCGCCCTCATCTGTAGGGTCGCGCACTCCGCAGGGTCGTTGCTATCGCTGCCGTCTGGATCACGGTAGTGGTGCTGGTCCTCGGACACTTCTCCTTCTCTCCTTCACTTTCCGAGGCCGATTGTGGTGCCTGGCGTGTCTCCCCACCGGGAAGATGGCTTCGGAGCTCTAAACGGGACCTCGTTTCGTATCAACCCCACCCTTTCAGGGGGGGATGAGAGGAGGCAACCCGTTGCTGCTTCTTCAATCCATTCTCGTCGTCAAGTAGGAGAACAACAAGAACTACAAATCCACCTCCGGGAGCAACACCTCTCCTCCCGAGAGGCAGTTTACCCAGGCACAGGCACAGACCACCACCACCCTCCCACCATTTCAGCCATTACATCCTCCTTCTCTACCGCCACCTCCCTCTCCTCCTCCTCCTCCGCCTTCTGCACGTCCTCGTCCTCCTCCAACTCCTCCTTCGCCTCTGCCTTCTCCGCCCTCCCCATTTCCTACTCCTCCACCCTCTACTCCTCCGCCACCTACGCCCCCTCATCTTGCCTCACCTCCTCCCCCTCACCATCCTCTCCTTCCTCTCTGTCCTCCTCCTCCTCCGCTTACGCGACAATGGATAAGATCCCTGAAGAGCGCAGTCGTCTCCTCGTCCGCACCCTCGGTTGTGTCTTGCAAAAACTCGTCGATGTCAACCGAAAACATGACGAGAGCAGCAGTGGATCAGCAGCAGCTGGTGGTGTTCCATTGGCTTCTGCAGCTATGGCTCCGGCTCTTACGAAGTTTCATGCTTCCCGCCCTCCTTCAATCAGCGTTGCTGAATACCTAGAGCGCATCAATACATACGCCTCTTGCTCGTCAGAATGCTTGGTCCTTGCCTTGATATACATCGACCGTTTAATCCAACAGTCGAATTTCGCGCTCACCACATTGAATATCCACCGGGTCCTTATCACAGCCATTATGCTGGCGGCTAAATTTTTCGACGACCAGTACTTCAACAACCTTTACTACGCGAAAGTCGGGGGAGTCCCTTGCAAGGAGATCAACTCTTTAGAGGTGGAATTTCTGTTCTTAACCAATTTCTCGTTACATGTAACGGAGGAGGTTTTCTTCCGGTATTTCCATGAGTTGATGAATCATGCTGCCCATGCTCAGTGTCCGACGTGTTGTCCGCGGGGGAGTGCTACAGCCACAGCGGCAGCAGCAGCAACAACAACAGCTGAAGGATCAGGAACAGGAAGTGGTGTGGTGGGGTTAGGGCATATGTCAAGCCCGGTTTATCAGCAGCAGCAGCAGCAGGAGCAGGGGAAGGGAGGACGTGGGATGTTGGGAGGAAGGTCCATCTCCCCTAGCATGGTTGTGACCCCCCCGCTTTCGTACCATAGCAAGCTCCAGCATCAGCAGCCCCACGCTCTCTCTCAACAGCAGCAGCACCACCAGCGCGAGCACGAACAACAGCTGCGTCAGGAATTATTTCACCAGCAGCAGCAGCAGGTACTGCAGCTGCAGCGACGGATGGCGTTCGCTAGGGGGAATGTGCTGACGGGCGTCGAACAGCAGCAACAGCAGCAGCAGCAGCAGCAGCAGCAGTTTAACGACGAGCCGCGGTTTATCTCTTACTTCTCCTACGAAGGAGAAGCGGCGTCTGAAGGCTTGCCTGCTTCCACTTTCTGTTGCTCCGTCGCTTCCTCGTCTTCTAAGACCCCCGAAAATCCTCAGGCTGCTCACAGCTACCTCCACCTTCACTCTCACCATCATCATCATCATCAGCAACAACAACAACAGCAGCAACAGCATCATGGGTTGCTTTACGCTCCGGTGCCCGTTGTTCGCAAGGTCTTTCCTCCTTCCCTCGCCCCAGATGCGCCGGCCTACTTCCCTCATGCCGCTGGCGCCTGCCCTGCCTCGACCCCCACACCGTCCCTTTCCACTGCATCAGTCCAATCCCCCTCTCAAGCGACCGGAGGAGGAACAGTGACGTTTCGGAAAGAAGGGAGCAGTAGCTGCAGCATGAGCAGCAGGAGCAATATCAGCAGCAGCAGGAGCAACAGTTCTGCATCAGTAGCAGCGGCGGTGGCTCGGCAGCAGCCTCGGCTTCAGCAGCAGCAGGAGCAGGCACTGAATTTCGAGCACCACCAGCAGTTTGACTACCAGCAGCCTCACTACCACGCTGCCCAGCAACAGCAGTACAGCAGCAACGGAGCGGGGATGGGGGGAATGGGGGGAGGGGGAGGATTCAGGAGCCGAGCAGCGAGCTTATGCGCTCAGTCGTATTTCCATGGGGTTCAGGTTTTGATGCACACCTAGGACCGAAGAGGCGGGGGGTAGGGGAGAGAGAGATAGGGGAGAGATAGGGGACACACGTGCGTAGCAAGGAATTTTCTTTTTCTTTCTTTTTGTTATTTTGACACGTGTACATGTGTGCTTCAGAGAGACGGGAAGAGCGAGGTGAGTGAAGACAAAGAGAGGACGGACTCTCAAAGGACCTCTACCCACCAATCTATGCATGCGTGAGAGTTCAAAAGGAGGAGGGAAAGGGATTCACACGAGTAGCTTGTAAGTGAGACGAGAGGAAGAAGTAGACCGGGAAGAAAACAACAAAATAAAAAATGGATCACATAGAGCATCGTCCTATCTTTTATTATGTCCGAGTCGAGTCGACGACCGAGAACAAGAGCCATTAGAAATCAAGTAGAAAGATTGCGGAATAGCATAAGAGTTGGAAATTGAAGCAAGGGAGACTAGGCACCGCACGTGGCAGTATATCACTTTAATCCACCTAGCGCCAGGTGGGAGGAAGGACCTGAAGGGAGGGAAAAGGAGTAAGAGAAAGAGTCAAGAAGAAAGGTGAGTGACCCACCATTCATCCTCACCGCCACCACCATCTTTTACTCCCCGCACAAAAACATTAATGAGCAAACCGGCAATCGAAGAGACGCTTATTAAACCCTGGGCAAGGCGAGGGTATAGACCACGTCGGTGGTATGGAAATCGATACGCCGCGTTCGTTGAAAAAAAAAAACAGAGATTGACGAAGGGAAAGGAGAGTGAGAGAGTAACAAGAGAATGAGCAACGAGAGAATGACAATTATTTTTCCTACAAAAAAATAGGAGGATGATAGGATAACCGGGGCAAATCATTACCATTAACATTTCAACACAGCTACAACTACAAAGGCCAGGCAGCAACACACTTACTCATGCACACCTGCGCGCGCGTTTTTAGAAAGGAAGGGGGAAAAAAAAAAAAAAAAAGAGAGAGAGAGAGAGAGAGAGAGGGAGAGGGAGAGAGAGAGAGAGAGCATTTTTCCTTTCCATAAGAGAGGCATTTTCAATGCCCATGACCCCAAAACCAACAACATGCAAGGCCGTACGGCCGCCCAACAACGCAAATAAACAAAAAAATGAATAAAAACGCGCATGAAAGGACGCCACAGCACTCAATAAATGGTTTCAGTCAAGTTTTTCCTTTATCACAGTAAACTCCGTCTGCCAACTCCGTCTGCCATCTATTTTTTTTAAAAAAAGTCGTTGATGGGTTGGTCGATTCTTTCACGAGATCGATATTGACCTTGGTTAAGCCTCTTTCATAATAAATCGAAATAACTTTTGGGTCCTCATAATCATTCGACACCTCCCCTAACCTCGAGCACCACTAGTAGCCTGTACTGGCAATGGTAGACAACCTGAAGCGCTCATTCGCGTGTGTTGATTTGCCTTCACACCCTTCATCATTATAGAGGCAGTAGCCCCGTCGACGTTCTCAAAATGCTGTACCCCGCACAAACCCATACAGCTTAACATCCCCATCCTTACGCCCTGTGTCGCGTCATGGACGAGGAAGATCCGCGCCCGCCGCTGCCGCCACCGCTAAGTGTAGAATTAGAATCGTTATCTTCCAGGCCTCCCGTGGCAGACCTCGAGGACTTGGGTTCCGTGGAGGTTACGAACCGATGCTGCGGGGCCATGACTTGCCGAGTCTTGGCCCCCGATATTTTCCTGGAGGCCAAGCAAGGAAGCGGCCCATCAGACGCTCCAACGCCTGACAGCCGCACGCCTACCGACAACTTTACATACGTTGGGCGTGACATCAAGAATGAGGACGAGCTGCGCCAAGTGCGAAGGGCCGTCAAAGCTTGTCCCTTCCACGCTCTGCGTTTGCGACGTGGCACAAAAGGCACGGAAGTGATGCGAGAGGATGTAAACGACGCATATCCATTGCCTGTAGGTCCGCACGGCGAGGTGTATCTGCTTGGACATTACACTCCTAAGAATGCGGGAGCTTCTGGCTACCTAATCGTTCGACCAAAAGGTGGCAACATCTTGATCGATGCTTCCTCCCCCGACGCAAGCCTCGTGGAGCGAATCAAGAACTTGGGGGAGGTCAGCTATTTGGTATTTACCCACAAGGATCATACGGCGTTTCATCGCGAGTGGTTTCAGGCCTTGCCGGGCATGCAGCGGGTCATGCATGTGGATGATGTGGTGGAGGAGAGGGATCATTTCTTTTTTCCTTACACGGGGGAAGTGGAGATCAAAGTTGGTGCGTTTTAATGAAATGAATTCGGAGAGAAATGAAGGGAGATACTGGAAACAAGATGCTCACAAAGCAGCGCCAGAAAAAAGTCTTTTGACCAAAACACACACTCAGATTCCACCCATCACCACAACCACCACACATGCAAACACGTACCGAACAGCGGGCAAGAAAACCCAGTCACTCGACAAAGAAGGCGACGTCCTGCTTATCCCCATTCCAGGGCACACACCCGGTAGCCTCGCCATCCTTTACCGCAATCACTCTCTCTTTACGGGGGACTCCCTCCATTTTTCCCGTCCCCGTGGTCACCTCGTCTCCTCACGCTTGCACTGCTGGTCCGATAGGGAACAACAACAAAAAAGCCTGAAAACCCTCGAGGGATATGACTGGCTACACATCCTGCCTGGGCACGGGGACCCGAAAGAGTTTGAAAGTTTAGAAGAGGGAAAAATGTCGTTGCGGCAAGGGTTGGGTTTGATGGAGGGGCAGCCAAGAGGGTACACAAGCACTGGGCGTTTCGTCCCGTGGTTGCAACTGAGGACGAATTATTCAGGAGTGCTGAGAAAAGTACCGCAATGGGCGCGTAAGGGGATGGAGTGGCTGATTGCTCCTGTGGGGGCCCAGGGGACGAGGGAAAGGGAAAGGGTGGGGGTATGGATACGGAACGCCTTGTTGGTGTGTTTGGTGTTGAAGGTATTGCCCCGAGTGCTTGCGTGGCGGAGAAGATTGCGGGATCGCCGGCGGATCCAGGCACGGGTAGCGGCTTTGTGTCGGCTGCCTTGGGGGCACCCTGGGTTATGGGTTGAATGCTTGGAGGGTGGGGCGAGGAAGTAGGGAGGGAGGGAGAAGGGGAGGAAGGGAGGGAGGGAGGGGTGAGAGACACTTAAACACGTATAGAGAGTGAGTGCGTGTACGTATGTGTAATATACAGTCGTGCGAGACAGACAGAGCATGCGAGAATATGTGAGTCTTGATTTGGCATAAGAAGAAGAGAATGAAATATGAATGAGAGGGACGACAGTATGTGTACTAGCAGCAAGTCGATAAGACACAGCACTTAAATAGTAACAAAGACACTGACAAACAAGTACAAAGAGCAGCGAGACCATGCGTCATAAAATTTCGAAAGCACGAGTAAAAAAGGTATCCTTCCATCACGCATTTAGAAAAATAAATCAATTTTGTTGTGTGGTTGCTTTATTTTCTTTTGCATACGATTTCGGTTCAATTTTGTTTTCCATGTTATTTTACGGTCATCTCTTTTGCACTGCCCCTGTTTGCTGTTGCAACCACTCTTACTTTTTATTATTACTTGTTTAATAAATATTGCTGCTGCTGCTGCTGCTGCCACCACTACAACCACTACTACTGCTGCTCCTGCTGCTGCTGTTGTACCTACAGGTAGTGTAAACGATTTAGCTCTAGACAACTAGACAACATTGAATACGGGAAGGGATATGCGTAAATGTTGTGGGAAAACCTGCCCATAAGACTTCGACAAACACGGTATGCACATTCCTTGCTCGTCCACGTGAACATTTCCTCTTCCTCCGCCTCGCCTAGCTCTAACCTCTCCCAATATACAGCCCCAACCTTCCCACTCTCTCCTTTCCTCGCTCCCTCGCTCCTTTCCTACCACGGCTACCCCCACTACTACTCCCCCTCGCTAAAATCCCATTTCTCCCACTCCTTTTTCAATCGCTCCACCATCTCCTTTTCCGCCTCTTTGCCCAACATACAATTTTTCCAATTTACCTTCTGTGGCACCCCCAGTAACTCCGCAAGCACGTCTCTCCCATACGTCAGTGGCAGTCTTCCCCCCGGCGGCAACCGATGCAAAAGCCTCGCCACCCCCTTCCCTCCCAATCCCGGAATCTCCAAATAAATATACTGCTGCTCCGGGCTCAATCCCATTTCTGGCAATGATTTCCCTGCCGGCACGTGCTCAAAAAACACACCAAGAGGTTCCCCTCTTTTCTCAAACGCCTCTCTCACCCCCGCAGCCTTCGCAGCCGGCACGGGGATAATCTGCGCATGCGTATGCCTTGCACCCCTCGTCTCCAACCTCCGCTCGAACAACACCATCCGCTGCCCCTCTTCTTCTCCATCTCCCTCCTCTTCACCCTCCTTCTGCTCGGCATACATCAACCGTAATGCCTTGGTGTACTTTTCAAATTCCTCCCATTCCACCGGACTCAATTGCGCAAGCCCCGCCACATGATTGATTGGAATCAAAAGAACATGTTCTCGACACAAAGGTCCTTTGGGCACAGCCATGTACAAACTCTCCCCCACAGTCACCAACAGCTCCACCTCCGCTTTCTCTGTCCCAAGGCAAAACCAACACTCAATCGGTGACTGTGGTGGCGGCGGTGGGCCTCCCCGCCCTCCACCCATTCCTCCTCCGGGCCCTCCCATATTCATCATCTGAGGATACACCATTCCACTTGCTGGGCCGTAATGCCCTCCCCCTCCTCCTCCCATTCCTCCCATCCCTAGCGGCGGCGACGGCGGCAACGGCGGCCCAGCCATCATCGAGCCCCTCATCCCTCCTCTCCCCATTCCTCCTCCCCCAGGGCCACCATTACCAATAACCGGAGGAACCATACTTCTCGACGAGCTCTTACTCCAACTCATCTTGGCACCCTGGAACCCCAATGTTATCCCCCGGCTCTCCAAGGCCTTTTTCGCCTCCTCATGCGTCCCAAACGAGACAAACGCAAAGTCCTTCCCCTCCGGTACTTTCACGCGCGTCACTGTGCCGTAGTGACTCAAGCCCCTCTGCAAATCCTCTGCCGGGAATCCCACGGGCAATTTAGCTATGTGCAACGTAGTGCAATTGGGGTCCACTTCCTGCTGGTGCTGCTGGTGCTGCTGGTGCTGCCCTCGCCCCCCTCCTACTCCTCGACCACCCTTTCCTCCACCCCAAAAAAAAATCCCCGAGTCTCCCCGCTTCGACTCTTCTTCCCGTTGGATCTGCTGCATTGATTCATAATTTAGAACTCCCACCTCCCCACCCGCTTCTCCTCGTAACTTCTTAAGTGCCCCGCCTTCCTCCTGCCTTCCCACCTCCCCTCCACTTCGCTTCGCGTCCTTGAACACAGAATAAGGAGACTCGGTGACATCCACGGGTTCTTCCACTAGTGCCTCCAAGGTCATGTAAGGCAGTGGCTCTATACTTATGGCATGTAGCCACTTCTTGCTCTTCTCCTTGGATTCCGACACGGGGGCCAAGCTAACAAATCGCGTAACATGACTCAACTTCGTCTTGGGCTTCGTCGCATGGTTCTTGTACGGAGGCCGCTGGAAAAACAAGCTCGGACGAGCCGCAAAATGATAGCGAGGACGAAGGACGACAGCCAAGTCCGCCACTGTTGAAGAGCCGACGTCTGCAGCGTTGCTGATGCCGGATTCGGAGAGGTAGGAATCATGCCCCGCCGCCACATGCTGCCCCCAATCAGTCGTAAAAAATAAGTCCGCGCCTAGAAACGTGGAGGTACTCGCAGGTTCTAAAATCTTGGCGATATCCTTGTCAGTATGGCGTTGACTCAAATATCCCACGGTCAATTTGCCCACCAACTCCAACCCCCCCGGGCCAAGGTACTTGCAGTTGGGACACAGCTCGCTTCCGGGCAATACGCTGCCGTACTTGGCCTCAGCGCTGGTGGAGGGTCCTTCCATAAAATAGGTAGGGACAGGAACTTCCTTGACGCCCATCAAGTAGTCTTCGAAGGCAGTGGATGCTACCCCGCCCTCGGGTTCGTCGGCAGGAGGGAAGAATTCACCCGTGATGAACAAGGCGTCGAAGGGCCCCGCTTTGGAGGCGTGCAGTGTGGCTACCCGATTAAAAAGGAGGTCTAGGCGGCCCTTAGTTTCGCCCGCGACCAGCACCTTCATGGCTGGAAAAACTCTGGATTACTTGTTGATTCCGGGCGCAGGGGTTGATGCGGTAGACTCTTTTTGGGGGGGTTAACGGTGGGTAGGACAAGGGAAAGCAAGAGGAGGTCAGGCATGCTTAAGAGGGGAAGGCGTTGTAAGATCAATAGCAAGTAGCAGCCTATCATCATAAATAAAGGCGTGGGTGAATGGCAGGGGCATGTGAAATTCTTGCCTTGGGGGACCTCACATGACTCCCCCCGTGCGCCTTACGTTCTACGAAACCTCCCCACTCCTCCACCCATGCAAATCTCTCCAGTCCACCCTACAACCACCACAGGACAATGGCCACAACCAAAGGACCCCCAGGACAAGACATATATCCTCATCATTCGAAAAACGTGCCTCCAGCTGAAGAATTCAACACAGAAGACGCATTGTTCATGAAACTAGCCTTGGAGGAGGGGAGTAAAGCCATACAGGAAGGCGAGGTGCCCGTAGGCGTGGTTTTTGTCCATTATCCCTTCTCGTCCTCCCTACTTCCTTCATCGAATATTAAAAGTTCCAAACCATCTTCTATCCTTTCTCATCTTTCTGCTCGAGTCCTGGGACGAGGGCACAACCGCACCAATGTCACCAAAAATGGGACCCGGCACGCAGAGCTCGTGGTGGCGGATGAAATTCTCGCCCTTGGAACGCCGATCGGCGTCTTCCAAGATTGTGATGTGTATGTAACATGTGAGCCCTGCATTATGTGTGCGGGTGCTTTGGGTCTCTTGAAAATTCGGCGTGTGGTATTCGGTTGTAAGAATGAGCGGTTTGGTGGGTGTGGGTCGATTTTGAATGTGCACGAGGCCCCCCATTTGAGGCATCGGTATGTGGCGCAAGCGGGTTTGATGGAGGAAGAGGCCGTGACACTATTCAAAAACTTCTATGCACGAGAAAATCAGCAAGGTACGAGCGAGGAGATACGATCTTGATGGCTCTCATGTCGATCTCTTCTAATCCTTTCCTTCATACTACCCCACACTCGTTAACCCTCACAGCACCCGTGTCCAAACGAAGGAAATAAGGGCAAGGCATCAACGATGAGGGCCAAGAAACAATTCATAGAGTACCCTCAGCAGCAGCAGCAGCAGCAACAACAACAACAACAGAATCAAAAAATGCCTATGATACACCTTCGTGACACGGAAATAGAGAGAGTAAAAATTAAGAATACAATAAGGTCTGTTTTGAGTCTAATGGTCTAAAATGTACATTCTCTTTCAATGCCTTTACTTTGTACACTCTTATGTGTTCATACACGGCTGCTTTTACACTCCTTAATGCTGGTGTTTCTACTCGCTGGTTTTGGCTCTCGTTCTCGTCCTCCCTCCAGCCGGCCCACTTCCAGGGACGACGGATGAATCAAATCCGCCAGTCTGAGGCCCTCCTAAAGTATCTTCATAAGAGACGTAGACTACACTCGCACAATTACCGCCACCATGCCAACTCAATTCATCCTTTCTCCCTCGTCCCTCCTCCTCACTAGAAGGGCGTACACCCTGTCGTTTCTTTCTGTCCTTCTTTTGCCTTCAGAATGGCATTATATCCCTCCTCCGTCCGAGCATGCGCGTCCTCCGCATTCCGACACACGGCATCAATGCCCTCTTGTTGCTCCGACACCAACTGCGCAAACTCCTGAAAGACATTCCGCAATTCCACCAGGTGCATGGTCACCTCATTGATTGCCAGCTCCCTTTCCAGCGCGAGGGCAAGCATCACTTCCTCTTCATCTTGAAACTTGAGCTGTTTTAGTATGGTTTGCTCCTCCTCTGTATGGTGGTGGGCCTGATCCTGGACCTTGCCTTCCAAATTAACAAACGGACGGAAGGAGTCTCTGCCCGCCGAGACCATCATTCCCTCTGTAGCGGCCACTGCCCCTCCCCCACCCCCACCACATTTGCTACTGCTCTGTGACGCTCCTCCTGCGCCTGCGCCTCCTGCTGCTCCTGTTGCTTCTGTAGTCCCTCGTGGCGCACCAGCAACAGCGGCAGGCAAGGCCGCCAAAGGCACACTCCTACACTTCCTTTCCACCTCCCTCGAGACATCCTCAAAGACCCTCTGTTCTTTCCCCAAATCATTCCCCCACTTCTTTACACCTCCACCCACGCCACCTTCCCTCCCTCCTTCCCTCTCCCTCAGATTTTTCAAAACCTGCTCGATCTCCCTGCCGTGCTGCCGAATAATGCCCACCAAATTAAATACCTTCTCCCGCATCTCCTTTGAATCCCTTCTTGTTCCTATTAATTTACAGAGTTCCTGCACTGTCCTTCTCCCTCTAACTAGCCCCTTTAGGCCTTCCTGTGCTTGTTTGCCCAGCTCGTCAGAGGTGGTCATGGCGGGTAGCAATGTCTTATACTTCGCAAGACGGATCCAACGACGACGACGCGCGCGATCGCTCCATCGCTCTTCCCCACGAGGTTGGCGCTCAGAAACATGGAATTTATCCGGCGCTGTGGCATATTCCCAGCCTTGGCGATCTTGGAGGGTAGGCGGTGGGGTGGAGGAGGGGGCCCTGGAGGAGGAAGGAGGAGGGTATGGGGAATCCGACGACGATGACTTAGGTGGCGCAGCCGAAGATGAAGAAGAAGTGTCGACGCGCCAGTTGCTGACCCAACCAAAGTTGGCTGGAGGGGCCATCTCTTCGGGAGCGGGGGAGGGGGTGCCTTGTGCCGTACACCAATGCGCGCGCCGGGGGGCTCCGGAAGGGATCCATCCATCGGCTCTACGGGACCAGCGCTCGTGCTCGTATATTTCGACAATAACCTCTTGACGGTTGCTGCGGGGCCCGACCAAAACGGCTCCGGTGGAGGGGGGAGCGGCGGCGGAAAGGGAGGAGGACGGCGAGGAGGAGGAGGAGGACGAGGAAGCACCAGAGGCGCGGCGAGGAGTACCCCACCCGCCGCTTGAGTTGTCGTGGCGGCCAGCATTAGAACCTTTGAGTTTGCTGCTTCGGGTTGGCGGCGGCGTGTCGTGGCATTCCATTTCAGATTAGATTGCGGAGGAGGAGGAGGTGGAGAGGGAGAGGCAGGCCCACAAGGCAAGCAAGTTGACGATGGCTGTGGAGGGGGAGGGGAAGACCCCGCAGGGGGGAAGCTCGCAGTGGCTCAAGATTCGCTTCGTTATGTTATTGCAGTGTTATGCGTTGTGGTCGTGCGGTCAGTGGACTGTTTCGAATCACGCAGAATGTGTAATTGGGGCCGTTATATTATGCCTTCGAATACGACGATGTGATGATACTTGATGAGCGACCCGGTCGTCGGTGCGGGTCGGGGGAAGGCAAGCGAATAAGATGAATGCAGGGCGGGCCTCAATACCAAAACTTTTGCCTTGTATGTGACACTATGTAGTCCAGATGATGACGATCTGGGTGGATATGTGTACTGCCAATTCAATGTCGCATTGCTGCGGACATCTTAATTGTATGCACGCTGCCGCAGTCAGCCTCACATTTGTCGTTCGTATCTAATCTAACTTATTCTGTCTGATTTTGCCCCCTCCCAACCACACCACAGGCCCGATCTTCTTGCCCAAAAGCCACATCACCAGCACCGCCAACAGCCCAATTATGGCATCCGAGACCACTTCGGAAGTTGCCACGCGCGAGGTGAGTGGTCTTCGAGAGAGTACGGCAGACGCTGTGTGGGGAGGAATAAATAGCGGCACGACGAAAATGTCTGGGGCCGCACTTATCCCCTACTTCATTCGACCAAGTCCGCAAATATTGCCAGACGCATCTAGCTGTAGACACACAAGCCGTTCATGCCCCCCGCATAGATAGTACCTGTTATCTGGATTGAGATGCCAGTGAAAATTCTGTTTAACAGGGAGCCCATATGTGCCCCCCTCCCCCCCCCCTTGCCTTTGCACACCGAATTGTTTCTATAAGCACATACATCGTATATCTTTCCATGCTAGTTATAGCATCATGTTGTTTTCAATTAACATTTACCCATGAAATAAGAATCGTGTCTCCACTCCTTTCACGTGAACAGCAACGCTTGATTCTACGAAAAGATCTGAAACCCCTCCTCCCTCTCTCCCTGCCTCCCTCCATCCCCTCCCTGCTCCAGGCACTTGAACAACAGCCCTTTATCGACAATCACTGGCTCCTCTACAATGGCCCGTTACGTCTTGACACTGTCCTCGAGTACTTTTCCCTCAGTAAATTTTATGACCGGCGTTCGTGCAATGAGGAGCTGCGGATGCAAGGCGCAGAGGACATTCGTCTGGAAGATTTGGAGATGATGCGTGGTCTGCAATATTTAGCGGAGGAGGTTCCGGGGCTCAAGCCAGAGGATCCAATTTTTGTTATTAAGAAGGTACGGGGAGGGAGAAGGGTTGGAAGGGAGAGTAAAGTATGTCTATGACGTTTTTTTACCTCGTAGTATTAATCATCAAGTGGCTTATCCTCTGTCCATCCCTGCATCCTTCAGGTCCTCCGCACTGAAAAGGAGGAACCTCAGGTTCTAGACGTGTACTATGTTTTGCAAAACATGGTCTACCAAGCCCCTACCATCTTCTCGGTTCTCAACGCGAGGCTGCGTCGTTGCGCCCACATGCTGAACAAGGCGCAAAAGACCATGAAGCGCGCCGTAGCCTATGGAGGAGAAGGAGGAACCATAGAGGAGGGAGGGACGGAGGGAGGACAGGAAGCAGGATGGGGAGGAGGAGGAGGAGGAGGGGGAGGAGAGAGTAGTGGAAGAGGAGGTAGTGGAGGTGATGGAGGAAAGAAGGCAAGGACCCGTCTCACGCCGGGCGGCAAGAAAGCCGTCCACAGTCATAGCAGCAGCAGCGAAGAAGATGAAGGAGGGAAAGGGAGAGGTGGAGGAGGGGGAACGGGAAGGCGAGGGAAGAGGGGGGGCATTTGGTGCAGGGTTGGACAGGAAGGGGTGGTAATGGAGTGTCATAAAGGGAGAGAAGGAAGAGGAGTACAGGGAAAGTATTGATGAACGAGGAAGAAAAACAGTAGTGCCCTGCAATATCTATTTATATATATTCCTATCGTTTTATCCGTGGGGCAGGAAGAATGGGGTGTTCGAAAATTTATTTATAATTTTTTGTTCTGGGATACATATATATACATGAGTTTTCATGTAAAAATGTTGTTTATACTTTTTCGAGCAGTTGCTTGCGTGCTTCAGTCGTCATTATCCCCCTCCTTCTTTTCATCCACACACCTGGGCCCCATCCAAGTGAGAGTAGTCCCGCCACCACCAACAACGCCATATCAATTTAAGTGCTTGCCACTCCTGAGGGTTAGGGTGAAACTGTGGTGTCCAAAAAGGCGAGCGGGTTTTAAATCTTCCACCAAAATTTGGCGCAATTTAGGGTTGGCGCCTGCCACCTCTTCGCCCTTGTACGACATATCACAAAGCCAGGGAGCACTGCTGCGCCCACAATGCCCGGATATTTCCATTGAAGTGTTTTCCTTTTGCACACCCTCCATGTCGCCCGGTCTATCCATAATTGGGGTGACTCGCATCTCACGCTGGGAGAGCATGGCGACATGTTCTTCTGCGAGGAGAGACGAGAGAGGACAGCAAAAGGACGACTCCTCCTGGCCATACGCTACTTCTTCGGGGCTATATAGCTTTTCAGTCTCATTACCGACATTCAAGACGCTATGCATCTAGACTGGCTTCGGCCTCGGTATTTGTGTGCGCAAGCCATCCATGGAAGTTAAAGGCAAAAGCACGTGGCGTGTGCGTGGCCCATCTGCTTCAATTTTCTCGTTTGTTCTGCACGTCCCCAACGGAACCCGGGCTACGTCTCACGCTCGCTTCACCCCCCCAGGGCAAGCTTACTGACGGCGCCCTGTGCACATGGCCTTTAGGGCATACTCAGAGTAGCTTTCAAGATATTGCTGGCGATACTTGTACATGCACGACAACAGACGAGATCCTCGTCTGTCTTGCTCCGCTGGCGCCGGAGGACGGGTGGTGGTCCGTGGCGCCGTGGCCTTGAAATGACCACATTGCACCTTCACCGCACGAATTCTATCACACACATGCTTTTATGCATATTTGTTCAGCCTTATAGGCCAGCCAGCCGGTGCAAAAGCGCCACGATATGCCTGTGCGCACGCCACGCGATTCCAGGAACGCGGGCGAGTAAGATCGTCTCGATGAGGCGCAGGGAAGGCTGTGCTTTGTGATTCGTGTGCGCACATCCTTTGCCTTTGGTTCTCGTACATGATCCGCCTCCTCTTCCTTCCTCCTCTTTTTTGCCTACCTCTCGGAGCAAGACAACGCAGGACTAGCCCCATGTTGAGGTCTCGAGGCAGCACGAGGCCGCCCGTCCTCTTCTCATTGCTCCTCAATCTCTTAACCACCCTCTTCTACCCTCATTACACCCACATTTTACTCCTACAGATAGCCAATAGGGAACCATGCGGGTTCTAACTTGTCAAAAGGGCGGCCTGGTCCAGCTCCTGGCAGTCCTCTTCTTAATAGCCCCTCTCGCGGACGCTGGCCCCCTGACTGATTTTTTGGATAGAGCTCGTGCTCGATCCGCCACGCCGTCGCCGACCTTAGCCGCGACACCAGCTCCGACTGAAGTCAAAAAGACGCCTGCACCAACTTCTGCTCCTACGAAGAGTCTCACGAAAGCGCCGACGAGGAAGCCTCTCTTCAACCCCAAGGCAACCCCTGTGCCCGAGCTCCCAGCTAACGATGATGACGAGGAGGATGTCTGGGATGGAGAATATGCCGATGGAGGTAACGACCCAAAAGACGACGATGACGAGGAGGAGGCGACCGACGACGGCTGGGACGACGACGATGAGGGTCTTTGGGATGACTTTACGTGGCCCCCTACTGCCGTTGCCCCTGCGACTGACGCGATGAAGGACAGTGTGGCGGCTCCCACGGACCTCCCAGCGAACGATGATGAAGAGGAGGATGACTGGGATGAGGACGAGTACGGTTGGAGTGACGACGATGACGAGGAGGAGGCGACCGATGACGGCTGGGATGACGACGACGAGGAACTTTGGGATGACTTCACGTGGCCCCCCACTGCCGTTGCCCCTGCGACTGACGCGATGAAGGACAGTGTGGTGGCTCTGGATACTGCGACGCCTATCCCCACGGAACCTCCCATCGAGCTCTCTGTGATACCTGCTGACGATGACTTTCGAGTGGAGGGTGAATACGTGGGGGAGGATGACGACTTGGAGAATGATGAAGACCTTGAAGACATGATGGAAGACGACCCTGAGGTAGCGGAGGAGAAAGAGTTTGATATTGCCAGCAGTGAGGTGGAGGAAGACGATGACCTGGAGGAAGGCATAGAGCCCCTTGACGAAAGTGAGGAGGCCACAGTCGCCCCGGTCGAAGCTGGGGAAGCTGTCACACCTGCGGAGAAGGGGGATGCCGCTGCTATCGACGACGACGAGGAGGCAAACGATGATGACGTCGCGGCCGAATCTATGGAGCAAAATGCGGTGGCGGCGGACGACGACGAGGAGGCAAACGATGATGACGTCGCAGCCGAACCTGTGGAGGAAAATGCGGTGGCGGCGGACGACGACGAGGAGGAGGAGAAGGAGGAGCACAATGACGATGACGAGGAGCACGACGACGACGACGAGGAGCACGACAATGATGACGAGGAACAAGTTGACGACGTGGACGATGAGGAGGATTTGGAGGTAATGGGCAAGGATGATGACGCCGTCATTTCCGAATTGATTGAAGCTGCGGTTGAAGTGCCCGAAGAGGAGACGACGGATGGCGACCGGACTGATGGCACCGTTGCTGACCCCGCCGAGGTTGTTGATGCGAAGGCCACGCGAGCCCCTACCGCTGCGCGCTCGCCCGCGCCCACCAACGGTGTGCCCATAGTCGACCCGGACGGGGTAGGGACGGGACTCCCTCCTGATGCCGTTGCAGAGGGGGGGCTTCCCGGGGCACCCGGGGGTGGCTTAGGCCAGGGGGGTGGAAACCTGCCCGGAGTGCCTAACCTGGGAGGGGTGGGTAACGGTCCTATCGGGGATATGATTACCGGTGGGGCGAAGGACGGGACAGATGCCACGCCCATGACGGGAGAGGAGGGGAGCGTCACAAACCCCACGAGCGGAGTCGACCCGACAGACACGACAAGCGGCGGGGGCAAGACCACCACCACGAACATCACCCCTCCGACTGCCCCGCCGACGGAGAAAGAAGACAAGATCCTGCCGATTGACGATGCACTGCCGGCGGACGGGACGCTCAACGAGCAGGCGGTGATGCACTCGGGTGCGGCAATGATCCATACGTCCGTGTTGGCGGTGCTGGCGACCGCAGCCATGGCGGCCGTGCCTCTGCTAGCATTTTTATCATAAAATTATGTAGTCGACGGATTAGGGGATGGGAAGGAGAAGGGCCGTAATATCTCTATACCATATGTGCGTTTTTTAATTGTGTGGTTATCCGTGGCTCTGTCACGAACGGAGGAATGTGCATATCTTCACTCTTGCGTGTCAGTGCGTGCGAATGTCCGGTGAAGGAAGAAGAGATACGCTTTGTGTATGTACGTTTCTATTTTTGTCAGCTGATGTAAAATATCTGCATGTGGATGGGAGTGGTTGAAAAGTCAATGGAGAAGAGAAGCAGGAGGAGGAGGAGGAGGGGATGGTGGTGGTGTAAGGTCGTGCATCCTCCCCCCCTCTTTCCTCCCCATTCCCTCTCTCTCAGTCGCATTTTTTGTTTGTGTTTGTTGATTCCATGTACTGTATCGCCCGTCATACCCCTTCCTCCCTTTTGCTGGAGGGAAGAGGGTTGACGAGGGAGAGAAACAGAGAAAGGAAAATAGCACAGGGGAAAGGAATGGAGAGAAGAGGGGGTAGAGGAAGAGAACGAAGATAAAAGGAAGAAAACAAGAGCACGAGGCAACTGCCCCGTGTGTCAAGGTAAAGAAATCATGTGTATGTGGGGGAGCTTCCCCGGCAAGGGCCGGCGTTGTAATGAAGGCAGCACAGTGCATGGGTAGGAAATGGCCGTCACAAAAACAAGGTGGCGACCGAGCGATTCATCCTCCGGCGACGGCACTGAATGGTTTCTCCACGACATATGTACTGGCAGCGGTGTTTTGTGACGAAACCGCAAATCGCTTCCTTGGCTTTTTTTAGCATGTTTCAGGCACACCACCGCGACCAGGAGGGGGGGGAGAGGAGGGGGAGGAAAAGAAGAGACCAAACCTAATCCTCAGGTAGGAAGAAGAAAATGCGTGATTACGTAGGAGAGAAGAAGAAGAGAAAGGATGAACTATAAGCAGCCTTAAGGTTAATCTTTATTTCGTACTTTTTCTTTGTCTCCCATTTCACTTTTGGGATGATAGTTTTCTTGATCGTGGTAATCTATCTTCCCCTTTTGATGAAGCACTTGTCTATATCCTGCTCCGATGCCACCATCTACACATCTTTCTAGTGCTATTTCCTTTCTTCTATTTTCCTTGGCCATTAAATTTTCGTCAAATCTTTCTACTGCGACTGCTGCTACCACTATCTTCAGAGCTGCTGCTACTGCTTCCGCTGGTAATGCTGCTGCCACGGTGGCGGTGGTTGGCGGGATTGTTGCTGCTGCTACTGCCGCTGCCTCTGCTGTTGGTGTTGCTGCTGCTTCTGCCACTGGTGCTGCTGCTACTGCTGCTGGTGGTGGTGATGGTGCTGCTGTTGCTGCTGCTGCTGCTGGTGCTGCTGCTGGTGCTGCTGCTGCTGCTGCTGCTGCTGGTGGTGGTGCTCCTGCTGCTCCTGCTGCTCCTTCTCTGCTTGCTCCTGCTTCGGATGCTGCTGGCAGTGCGGAGCTGCTGGTGTTGCTGCTGGTACTGTTGAAGCTATTGCTGCAGCTGCTGCTGCTGCCTTTGCTACTGCCAACGGTAGTGCTGCTGCGAACGCTCGTGCTGCTGGTGCTACTTCTGGTGCTGCTGCTGGTGCTACCATTACAACTCCTCCGCCTCCTTCTCTTTCTTTTTAAAGGCTTTTTGCCCGCAGCTCGTAAATAAACCACCCCCGGGCCTGGTCGTGCTGTACCTGTTTGACCTAGGGAACGAAGTGGGGAGGGAGGAAGGGAGGGAGGGAGGGAGAGAGGGAATAAAGAATGGGAGGGAGGAGAAAAGAAACGATTGAGGGCCATGCCGCGTTTGGTGGAGCTACAGCAGGCATGAACAGGGAAAATGGAGGAAGGAAAGGAAGGAGGAAGGATGGGAGGGAGGGAGGAGCGACGAAGGTGGAGGAAAAGATGTAGACACAAACGAACTATATGCCCCTAAAACAAATAGAAGAGGAAAGGGCAGAGGGATGGAGGAAGGGAAGGAATGAGGGAAGGTAATACGTACCTCCATAGTTGCTCGAGCACAGGCCAGGAAATCGTCCACCCCATCCCCATTCCGCCGCTCCACACTGATGATGCCGATGCTTGGGAAAAGGACAGAGGGTAGGGAGAAATGGGGGGATGGAAGGACGGAGGGAGGGGAGGAAAACAGAAGGAGTTAGTGTACTGGGTAGTGGTTCCCATTCCGCCGCTCTATGCTGATGATACTATTGTTGGGGGAAATGGAGGAAGGAGGGAGGAAAGGAGAAATGGAGGGAGGGAAGAAGGGGCCGAGAAAGGAGGGAGGGAGGGCAAGAGAAAGGGAGGGAGGGAGAGCTGACCAGGTGGAGGGACTGCGGGCGGAAAATTCTTCGAAGCACGCCAAAAGGGCCCTGTGGTGGAAGTGTAAGAAAATAATATAAGTGTAATAACGGTTCTAGACAATTACATTACCCTTGATGTGGAATTAATCCTTTGTCTTAACCTGCGGTGGAAGAGGAAGACAACAACAAGGGCCCTCTATCCCTAACCAAAATGACAACCAGAGCAACATCATCCACAGGAGAGAGCATCTTTAATCACGAGTTAAAGAAGGGAGAAGATGAACAATACTTGGAAAAATTATCCCTCTCTCCCTCCGTCCCTCTCTCCTTACTTGTAGCTCTCCCCCCAAAAGGGCGCGTAAATGCAATCACAGCACACGGCGAAATCGACTGTGGGCCATTCGTTTTGTTCTAGAAGGTCAAGAGCCGCCTCTCGAGACCACCAGAGAGGGGCCGCGAATAGCGAGGAAGTGGAGGATGGAGGGATAGACATGAGGGGGGAAGAGGGGGGGGAGAGATCTGCGTGAGCCTCCTCTCCCCGACAGGCACCGTTCTTCTCCTCCTTTCCATTCGTCGCCGTGCCTCCTTCGCGCCTTTTCTCCCTTCCTCCCTCGACGCCGAAGTTCTCCTTTATATTCTGTCTGATGATACGCATCAGCTCTGGTTGTTCTGTGAGCGCTACGGAGGCTGCTCCCATCAGGTGGCACAGCATGCCCGGCACACCACTGGGGAGGGAGGGAGGGAGGAAGGGAGGGGGAGGGAGGGAGGGACGAGAGGAATACTCACACAAATGCACTGCGATCGATAAGTAAAGGCTTTGGATGGGGAATGCTTGGCAAGGTCGCTGTGCATATCACCCGTAGAGTAAGTCACAATGAGGTCCAATACCCTCCCTCCCCCCATCCCTCCCTCCCTCCCTCCCTCCCTCCCTTTCCTCACCACCCACAACCCAACTCGACTACCCTGGCCCCCCTCATATGTTTCCTGTAGGTGTGATGGATATATTCTGCCGTCCACAAGGATACAGGCCAGACCATGGTGCCTGTGAAGGGGAGAAAGGGAGAGATGGAGAATGTGTGAGAACAAGGAAGCGAGGAGAGAGGGTGGGAGGGAGGGAGGGAGGGGCAGTACCTGGCCAGTAGGCGCCATCGAACAAAGGGGCAAGCTCGTCTTCCTCCTATATGGACATGTGTGAGGTATCCGGTAATGATGACGATAATAAAGGCGTGAAGGCGGGAGCAAGGGGGGATGGGGAGGGGTGCCGGCCAACCTCGTACCCTCCCCTCTCTCTCCTTCCCCCCATCCTAGACACTAACAACAGGCAATCCACCCCCATCAGATACCGTGTATATCTCCATCTATCACGCGCTCCTTTTCTTTGCTTTCTCCTTCCCTTTCTCCCTCCCTCCTTTTGTGACACTTACCAATAGGGTCCGCAAAGTCAATCGCCTCCCTTCGTACTCCAACACCACTTTCTCCTCCACCACACGCCGCTTCCCTCCTCTATCCCCTTCGTCTCCTTCTTTGTCCTCCTCCTTCACCACGTGGAGGACGCTCGATTCGTAATCTTGCGGGGGCCAGTCACAGCAGGAGGCATCTACGCCATCTCCACGCATGCTACTCTCATATCGACCTCCCTTCTCCGTAAGTTGCTCGTGCTCCTCCGCTTGTCGGGGCACGGTAGGCAGACCGGCGCTGCCAGCGACGTCAATATCGCAGCTCTCGTTCTCGCTCATCATTGGTTTGGTATGCATTATCCTGTGGTAATTTATTAAAATGGCGTAGGACGTGAGCGGTGTAGATGAGAGCCGGGCAAGTGCCGGGTATGTGTGGTGGGTACAAACGGAAAGAGAAGGTCCAAAAGTCCCGACCGGCGGGCAAGAGGCGAAGAGTGGATATATGAGAAGGTAGCTTGCATCCAACGTCACAATAATCTGTTCATACATGCATGCAGGAGACTCTGGGAGACCCTTACTCATGTCTACGGAAAATTCGTCCCTTCGTCCCTTGGCGTGCGGTTGAGGTCTTTTTTTTTTTAACGCGCCCACCCTCCTATAACTCCCCACCACTACGGCACGATTCGACAGTACAAACCCACAAAGCATGAAGTCTGACTTCAAATCTCATAAATCAGCTTGCTCAGGCAATTTTTTTTGTCTTTGATTGTCAATAGCTTCTTTTTCAGAAATCTTTCTTCCTCCTTTCCTACGACCCTTTTTCCTCTCCTTTTTACACAATTCATACCTCCCTACCTCCCTACCCACCTCCCTGCCTCTTTTTCCCCTCCTTCTCCTACTTCTACACTTCAGATAATGGTACTGGGGCGGATTTTGGCTCTCCTGGCACACCAATCGCGTCAATTTCGCAGGCGAATGAAAGGTCGGTGCCCATCTCGTATGTCTTAAGGGTAAGGGAGGAAGGGGGACATTGGAGGTGGGAGGGAGGATAATTAAAGATAAGAGTGACGGAGGGATGAGAATGCGTGGGAGTAAAGGGAATTTCCGCAGGTATAGGTACAAGGATATACAATGGACAAGACTTGGTGATTGACGCTGTGCACGGCACATGAAACGACAGCTAAAAGGTGGCGTGGCGGAGGGAGGAAGGGAGGGTGAGAGGAAGGGAACAAGGGAGGGTGTGACAGCTATATATATACCTTGGCCAGCTCTTCGGTGGTCTTGGGCACCTTCATCCGGAGCTTGCGTTCATTCACAGGAAGGTTCTCAAGGCCGTGCATTTCCATGGCAGTGCGGCAGACGTCCATAATGGAGGCCTGAGGGAGGGAAGGAGGAAGGGAAGGAGGGAGACTCATTAAAAGAAGTGGGATAAATGCCTTTGCAGGAGAAATCAGAGACGGCGGGGCGGAAGGGAGGTGCTGACCAGTGGGCCCTGAACACTCATTACTACAAGTAACAGGTCATTAGGAACGTGGGCGGCGACCATGAGAAGAGAATGGCGAAATATCAAGGAGACAAATTCTTCCATTCAAAGGGACAGAAGTGGCACGGGACACCAATTGAGAGAAAAGGAGGGTAAGAGAAGAGGGGGGGATGGAGGAAGGTGAGAAAATGTAGGAAGGAGGAAAGGAAGAAAGTGTAAACGATGTCCTACACACGTACCGTGATGGCCGTGAGCTTCACCCCTACCAAAGCATGGCCGGGCATCACTCCCTTCCTAAAACCGGGAAAGTTGGCGTTCATCGTGCCGGCTATGTCAAGTTATTGGGTCGGAGGGTAGGGGAATGGAAAATAAGGGAGGGAAGGTGAGGCACGGGTCTCCGCAGCCCTCCAATCGCGAAGGAACTCGCCTCCCGGCCCTTCCTTCTTCCCTCTCTCCCTCCCTCCCTCCTGGCTGTTTTCCCCTCACCTTTCAGCGCTTGGTTGTAGGTTCTTTTAACATCCGGTCCATGGACATCAGCTTCCACCAGATACGCGCAGATGGGGGGGTCGGCCGCAGGATCTTCCACCGAGACGCTGGATGATGGGAGGGAGGAAAAGAGGGAGAGCGAGGTGGGTGGGGGGGAAAGGAGATGCACACAGAACACACTGTTTCAGCAATCCCGAACAACATAATCAGTGTGGGTCTGCTGTACGTGTCTTTTGAGCCACGAATAAACACCATGGTGAAGAGCCCCTTTGGGTGAGGATCGAATCGCCCCCACCGACTCCAGCTGCATGAGGGGCCTGCCATCGCAATGACCAGGGCAGAGGGGTAAAAGTGACTCATCAGAACCGAGTCCATGCACATGGCTGCGGACAAGACGTAAAGGTCATTTGCCCCTGCCCCTCCTCTTTCGCAAGCACTCGCTTTCCCTCCACCCCCCTTCGCTCCATACCGTGTGACTTTGAGAGTAGGTTCGAGCGTCGGAAGGATCTCACCTATCTCCAATCCTGCAGCGCGCACGGAAGACATGCGTCGCTGGGGCATTACGATGGGGGACGGGACAAGGAAGGCGCTAGTCGAGGCCATGAGAAGCAGCAGCAGGAGGAGGAGGGCGGATGGTGATGACATTTGCTCGAAAGGGTTGACCGGCAAAGGCTGTAAGAGGAGTGGTACGGGCAATGTATTAAAGAATATTAGACTCCACAAACTTGTGCGAGGTATGGACAGGATAAGAGGAGCATTTGCCAATGTGTGTCCGAAGCCGTCCATTCACACACTTCCTGCTTCCTTCAACTTCTTGACGCCATCATTCTTCTTTTTTTCTTCCCCGGTGCACCCCATCCCCGCTCGCACCTGTGTGTGGTGAGTGTGTCAATTGACAGTTGGGTAGAAGCGCAATGGAAAGAAACAAAAAGGAAAACTATATTTTTCTAATGATGCTTTGAATCCACATTTCTCAGAAAGAAGAGAGACAAACGCACAGTCCTTAAAAAAACACAAGATAAAAACGATTCAGCTTAAACCATATCTTTGCACATTGCCTTTCTTTTTCTGCGTCGCCCTCTAACTAAATATGCTACTCTGTTTTCATCTGAAGCCTTCTTCCCCCCGCACGAAGGCTTGCCAGTCCGGGTTGCGTCGCACGTGTGGAAATGTCTATTAACAACAAGGGGAAAGGGAAGTCAGTATATCAATATCCAATTGATGAGGAAGTGTATCAATATCCAATTGATGAGAAAGGAAGTGGAGTTAATGCCTTGATGCCAATCCCTCCTTCCTCTCCAATTTCCCTTTTGTCTTACCAGTAGCTTATGTACATACGCGTCCAGTGCCATCCGCCTCTCTTCCAGGAACGAGGGAGAGTTGTGGGAGCTCAGGACCTTGAAAAACTTGGGAGGAAGAGCGGGAAGGGAGGAGGCGAGGTGGTGGCCCCAGAAGTACGAGCGGATCTAAAGATTAAGAGGAAGGACAAGAGGAAGGAGGGAGGGGGGGAGAAGAGAGAGAGGTCAGCCCCAAGACACGTCTTGCAGAGGGAGGTGATCATGGCAATGATAAGCGCGATCAATACATTTTTCCTCCTTCTACACTCCTTCCCTCTCTCCCTCTGATCCTCCTTCTTCACCTTTTCATCCAGCTTGTCAAAGTCCTTGAAGCGCCGCCGGTGCTCTTTTACACCCACATCCCCTCCCCTTCCCCCTCCCTCCTCCTCCTCCTCCTCCTCCTCCCTCCCTTCCTGCCTTTGTCGTCGGCTCCAAGTGGTCCGCACTGTGTAGAAGGCCTTGACTCGCGCCTTCCCTCCCTCCCTCGCGACAGCTGCCGACGACGACTGGATCAGAGAGTCCCCTTCCTCTTCCTCGTCCTCCCACTCCTCCATGCCCCCTCCTCCTTTTTCTCCTCCTCCTCCTCCCCTTACTCGACTGTCTATTACTGCAGCTGACCCTACTGCCCCCCCTCCTCCTCCTCCTCCTCCTCCTCCTCCTCTTCCTTCTCCCACTGGCAGCAACGACACAGCACTTACCGACACTTCCTCTACCCAAACCTCCTCCTCTGTCCCTTCCCCTCTTCCCTCTCTTCCTCCCCCATTCTTCTCGGCTTCGATGCCATCGTTGTCACAGGGCCATGTGGAGCCCCGAATGGTGAGTGAGTAAGAAGAGAGGCCTGCCAGGGAGGGAGGGAGGGAGAAAGGGAGGGAGGGAGGGCACGTCACGTGACAGGGAAGGAGGTGCAATGGAATATCAGACGAATGGGTGGCGCAAGCACAAAGGGCTGTTACAATCATGTTCCCGCCCCCCCTTGCAACTTTCCCTCCTTCCCTCCCTCTCTCCCTCCCTCCCTCTCTGACGCACCGGGGTAGTCAACAATGGCCAGTTCGCACGGCACGCGTCCATCGAGGAGCTCGAAAGGCAAGACGCCGCCGCTGTCAATGCGATCCACGGAATGGTGCACCGTCTCACCTACAATAATGAGGAGGTAAGGAGGGAGGGTGACGAGTGTGGAGAGGGGACGGTATCAGAACCAAGGAGACGAATGTGGACGAAGATAGCAAACAGAAAACAAACACGAAGCTGCCCTTCGGCTGAATCAAGGTGTGGAGAAGGATAAAGAGAACAAAGAATAGAAGGTAGAAGAAGAACACAAAGAGAGGACGTGGGGAAGAATAAGAAGCTGGGGTCAAAAGAGAAGATGAATGAAGGGAACCCCGGGACGCGAAGCACACATGTAAAGCCAACCACGGCACTTACCATTTACATAGAGGATCTTCTCGCCCTTACGCCGATAGTGCCTTTGAGGCAAGGGGTTGGTGTGGAATGTTGTGTGTCTGGTTGTGAGTTAGGTGCCGGGCTTCCTTCCTCGCTCCCTAGGTAGCATTTGCCCTCCGTCCTCACCTTACCCTGCCATTCTACCTGTATCTTACCGAAGTATAATCAAAGTTTCCTTGTCCTTGCCATCAATCCGATGTGGGTAGCGCCAGATTCGTGTCACTAGCCCCGATAGTGTCGCCTTGGTAGGGGGTTGGTTGCCCATTTTGTGATGCTGGTAGGGGTGGAACAGGAGGAGAGGGTGGGGCGGGAAGTAGGAAATGGAGGCAAATTTGAAGGCTGCTGCTTTAGCAGGCACTTAAATACAAACGAATCTTCCAGAAGCATATGCAATTTCCGCAGCGCACATTCCCACCCGACGCCTTTGGCTTTCGATGAAGCTCCAACCGATGCACTGTCTCAAGCCCTAGTCAACGGGCGGGCCGTTACGTCATCGACAAAGTTCTATTTGTGGTCTCTGGATCTATATGTCATATATGCCCTGTCTTACCATCTCTTTCCTCTGTACATCCTCTAAATATGTACCAGAAGCCTTAAATCGACCTGCAACCTTGCAAATAGACACACCTGCCCCGTATCGTCTCCTTTTTCCTTTCCCTGCCCCACACGGGCGCCATTTTGACCCGTAACAAGCAGCATGGGCCATAACCTGCTAGCATCCATCACGCACGTTAATGTGGGTGATGTGGTGGTTATTTTGGTGCTGCTCGTGATTTTCTGGTTGGACTACGCTCAAGTAAGGATGCGAAGAAGGGAGGAAGGGGAATGGTGGGGTTTGGCAAGACGATAAGAGAAAACAACTGAGAATAGGAATCACCGAACCTTCCAACCACTCTCCACCCGGCAGGGATGGCTGACGCAAATGACGGGCATGATGCCACGACGAGCTACCGATGTATCTCTAGGTCTTTCTCCTTCGATCCGCGGCAGCAGCAGCAGCAGCAGCAGCAGCAGCGGAAGATGGGTGGGAGAGGGTGGGCGTGCGGGGGAAGAGGAAGAAGATGGGGAAGTAGAAGAAGAAATCCAGATCAAAATCCTCCTTCTGCGCCTTTGTAGTAAGAAGAAAGGAAGCAAGAAGGAGGTGGCAGAGGAAGAAGATGGAGATAAAAGACGGTCTCCCCACTACATTCGTTATATCTCCCCACCTGGTCCTCCTGTTCCTCCTGTTCCTCCTCCTGCTGCTACTGCTGGGTTCACTGGCGCTGATCAGCATACAGCGACGATAACAAGACGGAGGCGAAGAATGCGGTCTCGTCCTGTCAGAATCGAAGTCTGGGACCAAGACGAGGGGGAGGACGACGACGAGGGTGGGAGGAAGGAAGCGGGGAAGGGGGAGAGGCAAAGCAGCAGCAGCAGCAGCAGCAGCAAAGGTAATACCTACCCAGAAGGGATCGATGGAGTGATAATTAGAGCCAGGTAAGGTAGAAACGAAAGAGGAAGGAAGGGAGGGAGGGAAGGCGAGAGGGAGGATACTCGGGCTTACTACTCTCCTCCTCCTTTTCCATGCTGACGCACCTTTTCCCCCTCTCTCTCTCTCTTCCTCGCTGTTTCTCTTTCTCAACCAGTATCGATACCATCGCTTCCCTTCCCGCCTGTCTTGACCGTCTGCAGCGCAAAATCCTTCCCCCTCCCTCCTCCTCCCCCTCCTCCTCTTCCTCCTCCTCCATCACCACTTCCTCTTTAGCTTGGATGGTCCACCTCTACAACAACGGACATCAGCAGCAGCCGCAGGAGGAGGAGGTGAGAGAGAGGAGGAAAGGAATGATAGGGAAAGATGCAGTTGCACTTGCTGCTGCTTGGAAGGTGACTCGTGTCGTCCTTCCCTGTCCCCCTCCCTCCTCCTCCTCTTCCTCTCCCTCCTCCTCCTCCTCCTCCTCCTCCTCCCTCCAACTCATGGTCAGCGACATTTTGATTGATCACGCCTGCTCTCTCTCCCCCTCCTCCTCCTCCACCACCTCTCTTGCCGTTCAATCACTCCACCGCGAGGTGGAAGAGGAGCCGAAGGAGGAAGGGAGGGAGGGAGGGCTGGGGGCAGCCCAATCCAACCTCCTCACCCTCGGCTTGGCCTTTCACCCCTCTTCTCCTTCGGTCCCTTCCTCCCTTCCTGTAAGTCCCCGCGAGAACAAGGGATGTAAAATCACAAACAACAAGAAGAAGAAATTCACACCCGACCCTCCCTTCTTCCCTCCCTCCCCTCCTTCCTCCCTCCCTCCCTCCATCTCCACCCCTCCCTCAAGCTTCTTCACCGCGCTGCGTTCCTGCGACAAGCCCGTCTCTTCGGGCACCTCGTCCGCGCGTTTCCTTCCTGCCTCCTCCTCACCGAGCCCTATTCTCTCAGGACCCCGCTCCACTGCCTCTGCCTCCCTTGGGAGGGAGGGAGGGAGGGAGGGAGGGGGGCCATGGTAGCGCTAGCCTTAGAGCGGGGGCTGGAGGCTCTGTGGATGATGGATAGGGAAGGGAGGACTCCCTTGGAACTGGAAACAGAGGTAAGGGAGGGAGGAAGGGAGGGAGGGAGGGAGGGAGGAAGGGAGGGAGGGAAGGAGGGAGGGAGGGACCGATGGGTTGTACCCATCGGGATAATATTGAATCGTCGCCCATCTATTCCACCCCTCCCTCGTTCCCTCCCTTTCTCCCTCCCTCCTATCAGCCCTCCATCCTCTCCATGCTTCAGCAAGCAGCTTCCCAATTTTATGCCGTTCAGGCATACATGGGCCGGGGGGGAGGGAGGGAGGGAGGGAGGGAAGAAGGGGAAGGACGCATCGGGAGGGGGAGTGTGGTGCTGCTTGGGGATGATAAACAAGGTGAGGAGGGAGGGAGGGAGGGAGGAAGGGAGGGAGGGGGGGAGGGAACGAAAGAGGACGACACCCTCACAGTCTCATATTCCTTCTCATCACACAGGCATCGCATATATCCGCTCTCTCCTCCTCTCGCCCCCCTCCTCCTCCCCCTCCTCCTCCACCTCTTCCTCCCACTGGATCACACACGATATCCTCTCCTTTCCTGCCTCTCTTCCTCCCCCTCATCCTCACCCTTGTGGGGAAGGCTCGAGCGCGCGGGCCCTTTCCATCAGCACTTCCTCCGCGGCGATGATGCGGAGGGAGGACGAGGAGGAGGGCGGGAGAGAGGGTGGGGTGGAGGAAGCGGGGGAAAAGGAAGAGGAGGAGGAGGAGGAAGAGGAGGAGGAGGAGGAGGGGGCATGCTGCTCTTCGTTAATCGCAAGGCTGTCACCTTTGAGGGCAGGAGGAGGACGAGGAGGAGGACGACGAGGAGGAGGAGGAAAAGGAAAAGGAGCAGGAGCCAAAGGAAGAGAGGATGGGGTCAAGGAAGGGAGGGAGGGAGAGAAAGAGGAGGAAGGGATGAAGAAGAGGCGAGACACGATTCCGGAGGTGGTGAGTGGGAAGGAAAGAGGGAGGGAGGGAGGGAGGGAGGGAAAGAGGAAGAAAGAGAGGGAAGACATAGAGAGGGGCGAAAATGAAGGAAGAAGAGACGTCTCACCTCTCCCTCCGTCCCTCCTTTCCCCAGGATATATCCCCTTTCTTCGCCAAAACGCGTTTTTTCCACTCCCTCCACTCACAGGAGGGAGGGAGGGAGGGAGGGGGGGGGATGAGGGTAGATCTGCACACGTACGCGCCAGAAAGCTTTGCGGCTTTGTCGCTGCTGGGACCCAAGGTATGGAGGGGGGGAGGGAGGGAGGGAGGGAGGGAGGGAGGGAGACAGAGAGAGAGGGAGGGAGGGAGGAATGGAGAGATGGAAAATTAGATTAAGGAGAATTCTTGACTTAATTCACCTTGCCCATCCCATCATTCATGTACGCGGGTCCTCCACTCCATCCCTCTCTCCTTCCCTTCCTCCTTTCCTTCTTTCCCTTCCTCTGCCCTCCCATTTCCCTAGGTCGAATCCATCCATGTCCTTCCCTTCCTCTTTCTCTTGTTCTAATCCTCTCTTCCTTCCTCCCTCCCTCCTTCCCTTCCTCCCCACAGGCCTACACTGCCCACGCTTTCCCCCTCTTCCTCCTCCCCCTCTCCCTGCACAAGTCCATCATTAATAACGTCGCTTCCCTGCGACGGTTTCTTCCGTTACTGGACGTTGCGCCCTTGCATAACGGCCCAGGTGAAAGGTACGAAAGGGAAAGGGGGGAGGGAGGAGGGATGGAGGGAGAAAGAAGCACAATCACCCATACACTGCTCTTTAACCGTCTCTGCTTATGCCTCCCTCCCTCTCCTTTCTCTCCCACTCGCTCGCTCCCTCCCTCCCTCCCTCCCTCCCTCCTCAGAGACATTCTCCTTCTGGGCCTGTACAACGGCTCCGCGGAGGCCGAGGCCGAGGCCGAGGACGGGGGAGAAAAGGAGGAAGGGAAGGAGGGAAAATTGCGCGAAAGTCTTTTCTTGCTGGAGAGAGAGCTCAAGCGGCACTGGCCCACACGATTACTGGATCGACTCATCCTGTCCCCTCACCTCATCCTCCCCTTCCGCATGCCTCGCCAAGAGCCGGGGGGGAGGGAGGGAGGGAGGGAGGGAGGGGAGAAGGGAGAGGGAGGAAAGGGAGTGTGTAGGCAGGAGAGAGAGGGGGAGGGAGGGAGGGAGGGAGGGGAGGCATTGAAGGGGAGGTTGAGAGGGGCGATAGGGAAGCTCGGGGGGAGGAGGAGGAAACATCCACTGCTCTTTGTTCAGATGGACAGAGCCGTGCTGCTC